>Ga0233421_10000616_pt1 | contig 14173 bp, 15 predicted proteins | sample Watercolumn_Mata_3_FD_182725 | JGI IMG/M metagenome (GOLD analysis project Ga0233421, IMG submission 182725) | Freshwater microbial communities from Lake Matano, South Sulawesi, Indonesia - Watercolumn_Matano_2014_107_MG | ecosystem: Environmental > Aquatic > Freshwater > Lake | place... | reverse complement strand
GTGCATTTTAGTTCTGCATCATTTTTACGGCTCGGCGGAGCATGCTTGCCAAAACTTTTTCTTCTCCCACCAAGTCCAGCGCCAAGTTTGCCAGACCCATCGGCGTCACATCCTGCGGATCGCGCAGAAGCCCCGTCGTGTCCTGGATATTGGCCACATCTTTTGGCTGCAAGAACCCGATGTGGGGTTTTTTCGAGAAAGGTAGATTTCCAAGCCACTCTTTTTGGGAAAGCGCCTTTTTTATGCCCGGAAGAGCCGAGCCACCCCCGCAAAGAAGAATTTTGGAGGGCAAAAGATCGGAATCGGCGAATTCGCCAAGTGACAATTCTATTCCATCCAGCCATACCTGGCAGTCTTCGTCCAGCAGTTTTTCAAGGCGTGAGGCGACATCGCGTCCCAGCTCCCGGCGGCCGTAGCGCACCTTGAGCTGTTCGGCTTCCTCAAAATTGATGTTTAGTTCCTGGGCCAACCTCTTGGTGAAAGCCCGCCCGCCCAGCGCGAACATTTTCGTTCCCTCGAGACCCCCGTTTCGGACCACGGCGATGTCGGTTGTCCCGCCGCCGACATCAATGAAAATAGCACTGAAGTCTACCGTATTTTCCAGGCCCATCGAGCGGGCCACCGCGTAGGGTTCAGCCGCGATGCTCAACAAATCCAAATCGAGCTCCTCGGCGATTTTTTGGAGCGCCCCCAAATGCACCATCGGCGCGTAGGCGTTGAATATGCCAATCGAGACGTCGCGCCCCTGAAAGCCGAGGGGGTTGGTCACCCGATAGCCGTCAATCCGCACGTCCACGATAGCCGCGTTGATGAGCTTCACGTCAATTTCGCTGTGTCCCGTTTCCCAAGCCAGCTGCTGGCGAATGCGGTCGAAAGCTTTCCACTGGACTTTTTGGACGATATTTTTGAGCTCCGGAAGGTCAATCCGGACCTCGGGCTTCAGGCGCTCATAGTGGACAGTGGTCGTCGAGCCTTTTACCAGCTCTCCCGCGATCCCCATAATGGTCTGGTCTACTCGGCGCACTCCCGCCATCTGTTCGGCCGCGGCAATAGCGGCTTCGCAAGACGATATCACGCCCGTTATGTCGCTCACTGCGCCGGATTGCATATCACCCAGTTTCTGCCGTACCCGCCCGACACCCGTAACGACGCCTCTTTCTGCTTCCCGGTCAATTTTGAAAATAAGAGCTTTGATTACTTCTGTGCCAATATCCAAAGCTAGCGCATACCCTGCTCCGCGGCGCCTCAAAATTTTGGAAAATATTCCCATATTTTAGCCGTTATGGCCTCTTTGTTTTTCTGGACTCATTATACTAAAATAATTAAGAGGAGGCAATTAAAAAAAGGAGGACAGACACATGGGATTTTGGCAAAGGCTGGGAGAGTTTACGGCGAAGATATTGATTATAATAGGTATTGTGGTTTTCATCGTTATTGAATGGTATGAGAAAGTAAGAAAGCCCATCAAAAAGAAATGATTGCCTCCTTCTTTTTGACACTCCTCCTAGTTGCAACTACTATTATTATATTATGACCATCAAGCCGGAAACTTTATACAAAATTTCGCGTTTTTTCATTTATCTCATTCCCCTTCTGGCGATAATCGCCGCCGGTTATTTGATTTTTTTTCCGATTGATGTCTATCGCTTCTATTCCGAAGACCCGAACGCCTCCAAATTCGAATTTCAAAAAGACCCCGCCAAAAACGAGCTGACTTTTGGCATATTTACCGTTCGGGAGAGCCGCTTTGCCGAAGTAAGCCTGGGTCTCAAAAACAGCAACTCGAAATCCTGCCGCCCGGAACTGGTGAGTCTTCGCAAAACCTATCAGGCTTTTCTTTTTCCCGAGGGCGAAGAAATTGCGGATGCCGGAAAGCTGCGTGAGATCCTGTTGCCGACAACAAGACCAAATACCCCAACGGGTCGCTCCTTCACGTCAAATCGACCAACCAAGTTTTTTTCATAAGCCACGGACAAAAGACGCTCTTCCCGGGACCGGAAATTTTCGAGGCTTTCGGATACAGTTTCGACAATTTGACTGACGTTGACTCGGCAACCATTGATGAATTCAAAGACGCCGACATCGGCGTTTTCCTTTGGACGATTCCCCACCCCGACGGCACGATTTTTGAAACCTATCCCTCCCGTCGCCTCTTCGTCACAAACAACGGGAAAAAATATCCCATCGCTTCCGAAGAGATCTTGAAAGGAGTCTGGCCGGATTTTTACACAATCGCCGTGGGCGATGAAAACGCGAGTGAAAATTTGGACTGCCAGCCGGCCCTGGGAAAATTTTCCCGGAAATTCTTCTGCCGCTTCGACCTGGCCCAGCTTTCCGGAATCGGGCGCTATCATCTTTTCACGGCGAAGTTTCCATCCCGATGCTCTGTTGCAAACATCCACCCCGATGATTCTCAAGTCCGCTATATTTCCGAAAAGTCGTTGGCTGTTTTCAAAACGTCAGTGCGAGACATCGCCGCGTCGGTGCTTAACCGGTATTTCTATAAAACCACTAACGTAGTAAAATGACCTGGAAAATTTTTTGGCAAAAAATCTCAAAAGATCTTCTCATTTCGCTTCTCATCACCTATTTTTTTCTCCTTATCCCGGAAATTGTCCTTCCGGGCATTGTCAGTTCCCACTTCAACCCTAAATATCTCCTGGCGGCGATTTTGCTTTTGGGACTGATTTATAGTTGGCTCGGAAAAGGACAAAAAGAAAAAGAAAGCGCTAAATTCAACGTCGTTTCCCGTCATCTCCTCCACATCATCCTCTTCGTCATCGCCCTGATGCTCATCTTGAGCCTCTATAAAATGAAAATCTGGCAGATTCTCGTTGTGACCATTCTTTCTCTCGCTCTCGTCATCGCGGCCGGAAATACGCTGGTGGAGAAGGAATAAAAAAACCAGTTCCAAATTAAGAGAGTCAGCTCCTTGAAAAAAATCTTTTTACGTGCTAGGTTGTACAAAAAGGAGAAAAAGGAGGGAGAATATCATGGGAAGATATGCTCTTTGGATAATCATAATCGCCTTTTTAGGAATAAACTCCGGCGATTGCATTCCTATCGCTATAAGAAGCGACTTTCAGACCGATCAGGAACTTCAAAATTTAATCTCAAAACTTGAATTACCCGCGACTGACCTAAGAACGAACAAAGAAGGGGACATTGAGTTTATCTTTCACAAAGACGGCGCAAACCCTTTCGATGTTACCTTCTCTGTTAGGAACGGGCAAATAACAAGAGTCCTCCTTTGTGGAGGCAGAGATTCCCGCGAAGAAACATTCGGAAAAACCAAGAAGTTCCTTGAAAACGTATTGCAGCTGCCGCCCTTTAACGTCAATAGTCTCCTAGCTCGGGCTATTGCCGCAAGCTATATTACTTATTGGCAAAGCAATGAACACTACAAATACGAAAAGTGTGGTAAATGTGAGGGCATAAAAAATAATCATGATAAGTGTGAAAATTGCCGGGTTATAGCCACGGATTACTGCGATGAATTCGGCATCAAAATCTTCACATGTATCACGAAAAAACATTACCAGATCGTAATCTGGCCAGGAAAAAGGATTCTGATCTAATGAGCCAGAAAGACATAGCATATTAACAGGGCGCTAAATGGCGCCCTGCTCTTTTTGTCACGTTATTCTTTTCTGGGTTACCTAAGCGCTAAATTATGATTCCTTCTCTATCGCCTCTTCAACCTTCCTTTTCGCCTCCCCTAAAAGTTCTTTCGTCCTTTTTCGCGCTTCGTGAGACTCACGGACAAGTTTGGCGATCTTTTGCTGGGTTGCGGCTGGCAAAATTGGAATTTTAAATTTTCTTAGATTCTTTGAATAGATATAGGGTTGAGCTAAACCAGATTTGTTCATTTCAGCCTGTGAACGACCAATAATTGAATTCAATACGAATCCCAGATAGATTGGATTTATTTTTTTCTCATCGGCTCTTATTAGATTTATAAAACTCCCAATCGCGATATTTTCACTTTCCAGATAATTATGACAAAATCCAAGGTTAGCACCAACAGAATAATATAGTATGTCATTTTTCTTTACTAAATACGGCTCGTTTCTTTTATCCTCAAAAAAACTTTTCGCAACTTTCGGAATTTCCTCATCCTTCAGAAAAGAATAATCGATTTCCCTATCCTTTATCCATTTTTGAGAGAAAAATTTTATTTCTCCATTTTCAGAATACGGAGGCTGATTCCCATTATTGATAAATGTTGTTAAATCTTCTAAATAGTCCAATCTACCTTTGAAATTCTCAACTTTATCAATTACCGCTCTGAATTTTGAATGAAAATACTCCGCGTCCATCCGCCCGGCAGATTTCACATCGGATAAATTGGCAATCGAAAATCTTTCTTCGTCCTCCATAGCTTTAGCGAAGGAGGAAAGTCCTAATTCTCCCAAAAGCAAATTTTTGGCTTGGTTGTACAAAAGTTTTGAATTTTTGAGTTCGCTCAATCCTTGCCTGTATACAGTTTCAACTTCTTTTTGTAAATTTTTCTCAATGTCTGGAATCAACAGAGTTTTCGTTTGCCACAGAAAAATATGCTGTTGAATGCTGCCCACCGGTAATCTCAAGACTTGTTTTTTCCCGTATTTAGAATTTAGAAATACCGAGATAAAGAAGGGAGAGTAATTATCTTTTAGAGTTATTTTGACTATATCCTGGTTGGAATTTAACTTTTCTGAAATATCATAAGCAACTGCCGCGTTGCCAACCGAACCAGACATTGAAAGTAAAACCTGATTATTGCTCACGCGAGATTTTTTCAAAATTTCGTCAACGCTTTCATCAATACACCGCACATTTTCAAGGTCAATAAAACCATCCTTTATATTCTCGGCAACTATAAAAGGAATACCTTCTTCTCTCCATACAATTTGACTCGTAAGCGCGTATGCTCCAAAACTTTCCAAATTTTCAGAAATATTCTCGAGTGTTTTATGAGGAATTGTTTTTAATTTTTGCACAATTTCCAAATACTCCGGCTGGTAGTATTCCGCATCCAACCGATGCGCACCTTCAAGTTGGGATTTTTGGATTATGGAATAAGTGATCATTTTTAACGTTTATTAGAATCAGTGAATAATGTCTTTCGCTTGGATCAGATTAGCCTTTAAAAGTGTTTTTGTTGTTTCGTTTATGATCCGATACATACTTAAAATATTCTGTCTTGCTTTATCAAGCGTATCAATCGCTTCACCATGAAAGTGCGCAGGTGTATGTCGATAATGATATAAAAATCGTTTCATAGATTGAACCATATCTTTTATATGAAGCTTTTCTTCTCTTGAGAGCTTGGGCTCTTTTTGAGTTCGTTGCTCCAATTCCTTGATCAGCTTGTCTATTGTTCTATCAACTTTTTCTTCGTCAAAATAAGTACCGGCAAAATTCGGATTTCCCGAAGACGGAAGTTGGAGGTCCGCCGCTATTTGAAAGAGAAATCCTTCAAATGCTTTATAAGCTGGCGCAGTAAAGAAAGAAAAATCATTAAATCTTTCCTTAAATTGTTCTTTCCACAATTGGTCCAGAGTCAAAGAGTCGGCCAAATGATTTATTACTCTTTCACTTAGAAAATATAGAGTTTCCTCATCAAAATGATTATTCAGATCGGCTGTGGGTTGGTTTCCTCTGTGTCGACCAAAAACTTCATTTTTCCTAACCCACTCTCCATTAACATGCTCACCTAATCTATTAAAGTATTTGCTCATAGTTTTTATTAAATTTTTTTCGCAAACTTTAAAAACTCATCTGCGATTTCGTCGAGGTCATGATCCAAAACTTTACGACCCTTTGTGTCGTGGACAAAGCCCCCGCTAGCATCCTTCTTATAAACAGGATCTCCAGAATTGTCTTTACCTCCTTTCTTGGAAACTGCTAAAAAAATAGGGTAGTTTCTTAGAGCTTCTTCGTCCTTGTCCCACTTTTTCAAAAACAAAACACTTGTCTTTACACCAGCATGAGGCCTAAAAGTGTTTCCGTGAAGACCAATAACGGCGAGAATTCTCGCTTTGTTCAGCAAATAATTTCGGACGTATTCCATATTTGTATTATTCAAAACGCCCTGCGGCAGAACAATCGCCATTCTCCCGCCCGGGCGGAGCATATCGAGAGTCCGTTCGATAAAGAGAATATGCCGTTCGATTTTATTCACCAGTTTTCCCCTCTTTTTTCCAAAAAAATACTGCCGCAAAATTCCGGAATCCTTGATCTCCCCCGCAAAGGGAGGATTGGTGAGAAGCACGTCAAAATTCAAATAATGAAAAGTTTTTTGATTCTCCGCGTTGTCAGCCGAATTTCCCAAATCAAGAAGACGCGTTTTTAGCTTCGCTCTCGCGTCAAGGAGTTCCACATCTTCCCCCTGCCATTCGCGCGGATCGAGAGAATTCAATTTGAACATATGCGATCTTCCGTCTCCCGCAATCAGCATCAGCGCTTTTGAAACTTTTGAAATCTCCTCGGCAAAATCAATTCCCCAGATAAATTCTTTCGCATATTCTTTCATTGAATCGTCGGAACCATTGAAATATCTGTCTCGCACATAATACATTGCATTTATCAAAAATCCTCCAGAACCAGCCGCCGGGTCAATAACATACTCGTCTTTTTTCGGGTCGAGCATTTTAACAGCCATCGCGATAACATGGCGAGGCGTGAAATATTGGCCCTTTTTCCCTTTGGCAACTTCCGGGATCAGATGTTCAAAAGCTTCGTCAATTATGGAAAGATCCGAGCCGAACAGACGCGCTTTTTCAAGTTCACCAACCACAATCGACAAGTGGTCGGGCGAAAGTTTTATATTTTCCTGCTCTAGAAATATCCCCGGCCATTTTCGGGTCGCTTTTTTAAAAAGTTCATTGATAGCGCTGTAAGTTTTTGACGGATCTTTGTATTTTCTGAAAAATATTTCCTGATCAGGCCTCGCGAACCGGGCTTCGCTTTCGTCAAAAAGCTTGGCATAAATAAGTTTGAAAACTTCATTGAAAACATCCACCCCGGCGTTGGCAAGAACCAGCTCCTCCATATTTTCAATTATGTCCTTCAAATCAGCTTTGGTGGTCGTGTCTTTCAAAAGAGTCTTTTTTTCTTCCAGTAAATCGTCAATTGTTTTGTCGGCCGTTGGTAGATCCGGCAAAGTATCGCTAAACTCCCGTGGATACGGACGATACAAAATCACTCGGCTATGGCCGTTTGACCACAATCCGATTTCCGCGCCTTCGGCGTTGAGATAGCTTTTTAGCTGATCAATTCCCTTTTCTTTTTTCGGAATTTTTGTTTCGAGAATAATGTAGGGAGTTATTTTGTCCTGTTTGAAAACCACCACGTCCGCGCGAGCATGTTCCTTTGTCCCAAAGTGAATAGTTCTTTCCGCATCAATCCGATCCATCGGGTATTTGTAAATTTTGTTGAGCTTGTGAATCCAGAGTTGGCGGACGATTTCTTCCGGCTGGGATTTGTTTGTGTTTTCGTCATAAACAAAAACATCCTTTTGTCTTTTGAGACATTTGAGATAAAATCGGTCTTTTTCTTTTTCAAAAATATAAAGGACATCTTCAATTTTGATGTCCGAAAATTCCTGCAGGTTATACTTCGTTTCTCCATTCTTAAAAATCTTACTTAATACTTCCCCGACCTTATTTGGTTTTTTCGTTGGCATAAAATTTCAAAATTATTTGATTGGCTTCCAAAGATCACCTTTTAAAACTGATATGACTTTCCCTTTCATTTCCACCTCGTCTGTGAAAAGAATATTTTCGTGATTCGGATTTTCAGGTTTGAGATAGACATACGGCGCTTTGTCTTCTGAAATAAATCTCTTGATTGTTGATTCATTGCCGAATTGAGCAAAAACAATGTCACCGCTCACGAATTCTTTCTGCTCTCTCACTATAACAACGTCTTCATTCTCAATGCCCGCGTTTATCATCGAATCTCCTGAAACCTTGAGGAGAAAAATATTTTCTTTTGGTTCAGCTATTTCTTTTGAGATTGTTTGCCATTCGCTGGTGATTTCAATTGTTTCCGCGAAAGCGCCGGAGCTTGTGGCTCCGATGAAAGGGGCAAGAGCTGGTTCGCCAATTTCTCTATAGCCGAAAGGAAGAATAGCTATACTTCTCGCGCCCGACTCTTCGCGCCTAATCGCCCCCGCTTCCTTGAGTTTCTCGAGAAGATCCAGAATTGACTGATTCGAGACTACTTTCAATCTTTCCCGCATTTCTTCAAAGGTTGGAGGAAATCCTGTTGACTTTATATATTCGTAAATAATCTTTAATAGTTCTTTTTGTCTTTTTGTAAGCGGCTTTTTCATACTTTCATATTACCCGACTATATCTTCTGTGTCAAGAGGAAAATTGCGGATAAATCAAAAAAGTCCCGCATGGGGACTCTTTTTGTCCAGACAAGAATAATTCTACTCTATCTTCGCCCCTTCTCCAATCCCTCTCATCTCGGACCGTTTGGCTTTGACGATGTTTTGGTAGCCCATTGAAATCGCCAGATTCTTCGAAGCGAATTGGCGGCGGGTGCCGTTTTCGATGAAATAGTATTTTTTATTGTAGCTTACCACCGCTCCGTTTTGAAAAGTTAGCTTGCCGCGGTTTTTGTATCTTTGGGAAAGTTTTTTAGATACTTTCACCGCCATTGAGCGCGAGAAGGTGGCCCGGAAAACGTTCTGCGTCATTTCCTTTTTCGCCCCGCCGCCGTTTAGGTAAAAGAATTTTTTATTGTCATAAGTGATAAGCGTTCCTTGCGGAAAATCCGTGAGGCTGTCAATCGAGCTTCCGTCGGCATAACCGGCCAGTTCGCTATCCGCGGCGCTATGAGCGCTTTCCAAATCAACCAAGCCGAGATCCGCGCTGGAGAGATTGAGCCGTCTCTTCTCACCGACGCTGATCAAAAAATAATTCCCGCTTTCGTCGTTCACAAAGGCTCCACTTCGGAAGCCGGCGACTGCTCCATTCGAATAGCTGTTCCACTTTTCTTCCGTCACTTCGACAAAACTGGAGGCGTCGTAACTGGAGTCAAGGACCGCTGAACTTGTTATTTGGCGTAAAACGCCGTTTTCGATGATTCCTTTTCGATCAAGAGAGGAAACCTTGACCAGCGTTCCGGAAGGAAAAGCTATGTTGTCTGCGTTTTCGCTGTTTTCCGCCTCGCCCGCCAGCGGATAGGCCTCGAGTTGAGTTTCAGCTATTTCAATCGTCGTTCCTTTCGCGCTTCCCGAGTATCTCTTCCCGCCGGAAATTTCATATTTTTCATTGCCTCCGGGGATCCGGTAAGCGTAATTTTGAAAAGTGGCCGCGTAACTTGCGCTCGTCCCGCGGATGTCGGAGAATTTATTGTGGATATTTTTCCCCGGACAAGCCGTATTGGCCACGTCCTTGTGGCCGATGACGGCCGAGTTCAGTTTTTTACCGTGGAACCTGATATCGGAATTTATTTCGATATTATTGTTCGCCGAAAGCCAGCCGACGAGCTTTTCGAGCGAAGCCAGCGCTTCGGTTGAAATGTTTTCTGATTGATAATTCCCCAAGACAGCGACGCCGATGGAGCCGGAGTTATAGTTTGTCCCGTTATAATAGGAATGTCCGCCAACGACGCCGTTTCCGCCATAGCGCCCCTCAAAAATAGAGCCGTCTTTTCCAATCACATAGTTGTAACCGATGTCGCCCCACCTCCGGGTGTAGGAATGGTAGCGGTAAATTTTTTTGATTTGTTTTGAAGTCGCGCTTTTGTAGCTCGTGGCCGTGTGGTGGATGATAATCACTTCCGGAATTTTGATTTCTGCCGGCCAAATACTCTTCGAACGTTTGTCGTATTTTGAATTGGACCAGGCGGAGCGGGAATAGATGGTCGGGACGGAATTCGCAGCTTGAGTTTCTTGGACATTTTTCTTTGCCCCAGACAAATCAACCGGGAAAATTGCCAAGAAAAAAATCAGGAGCAATAAAAAGCTAGATTTTTTTGTTTTGGGAAGCATTATACGAAAATTTTGAATTACGAATTTTGAATTTTGAATCAAATCTTAATGATTTGATTTTGAAACATTAGAAATTCTATTATTAAAAATTCATTCAACCGCGCTCTAAATCCCCGAGCGTAAGCTCGTGGGAGATTCATAATTAAAAATTCAAAATTATTCTACTTTCCCCAATTTTGTATCGTCATCCACGTACTGAAACGTGCAAGTCTCATTCTCATTGTTCCTCGCCTCAATCGTTTCAAAAGCCTCCGGCGACAAGCCCCCGACGCGGTTCGTCCAGATGGCCGGGCCGGATTCCAGAATTGAAGCGACCACCCTTTTCCCGTTCCGGCTGTTGGTGACGAGAACTTTTTTCTTTTTGTGCCAGGACTTTTTTTCCGAATCGGCGTGAAGGGCCCGCGTTACCCGCTCCCATTGCCCGCCTTTGTATTTGTAAACCTGCTTCACGCTGTCATTCTTGTCGTGGGAAGACTTCGAGCTTTTATAACCGCGCTTCAAGCCTTTCAGTTTGTCGCCGCTTCTTGAAGAGTATCTCGCGTACTCGTCTCCGATTTTCACATATCCGGATTTGGCGAAATCATCGCCGGACTTGAGGGCGATTGATTTCTCACTTTTGGAAACGTTTTCATCGAGGTCCGACGCCGGCTCGATCCAGTCGGCGTATCCCCAGCGCATATTGACGTAATATTTTTCTTCCTGCTTGTCGTCCTCGTCCAGCGGGCCAAAAGCCCCATAGCCGCCGGCCATTCCGTTCTGGCAGGAGTTGGATACATCAGTCATTTTGTAGTGGCTCGAGGCGGATTGATTTTTCTTGAGCCAAAGATGCTGTTCACGGGCGATCTTTCCCGATTCCGCCGGAAGAGGATATTTTCCCTCAATGATTTTTATTTCCCCGCCGCTTTCGTTTCCTGACGTATTGCCTGCCGCTTGATCTCGCTGATATCTTTTGACCGCTTTTCGATATTCTTTGCGGCTCACTTTGGGAAGATATTTCTGCCAATACGCAATCGGCACACCATTTCTCTCAAGCATCGCCTGCCACTTGGATTTCTTCACCGCCGAAACACTGGTTGCTGATGAGATGACAAATAGAATAAAACCAACCAAAAAGAAGAGAGAAATAAAATTTTGAATTTTGAATTTTGAATTTTGAATCAAATCTTAATGACTGAATTTAAAATTTCGAAATTAAAACATTCAAAATCTATTCGAAATTCGAAATTATTAACCTGTTAGCCACTCCAGAGTCTCTCTTGCGCATTTTTCCCAACTGAAATCTTTCGCTCTTTCCAGCCCCTTGCGGCGCAAATCACCTCGCAGTTTATCATTTTCGAGGATTTTTTTCAAAGCTTCGGCCAAATTTTGGTTTGAATAAACATTAAAAAGCAACCCGGCATTGTCCACGATTTTCACTAAACTAGAGTTATTTGCCGCGATTACCGGCGTTCCGCAGGCCATTGCTTCGAGAACGGGAAGGCCAAAGCCTTCGTAAAGAGAAGGCAAAACAAAAACTTTCGCGCCGGCGAGAAGCGCCGGCAGGTCTTTCGTTTCGAACTTCCCTGTGTATATTACGCTCCCGGTGGACTTTATTTTTTCCAGAATCGGCTCATACTGCCAGCCCAAGTCGCCGGCGATGACCAGTTTTAAATCCTTTAGATTTTTTTCTTTTTTAATGATCTTGTAAGCCTCGATCAGGGTTTCTATGTTTTTGCGGGGCTGGATGGCACCGACGTAGATTATGTATTTGGCATCTGGTATTTGGTATTTGGTATTTATTTTTCTGATTTTATCTAGAGAAATTTTTTCATTAAATAGTTCTTTGTCGTAGCCGTGGTGGATTACTTTTATTTTTTCCGCGTTGATTTCAGGATAAAGTTTTAGAATGTCGTTTTTTGTAGAATTTGAAACGGCAATTAGTTTGTCAGCATTTTTCACCGCGTAGTCGGTAAAAAGATTGAGACGATGCAGATCTTTTTTGGGAAAAAATTGGGGAAAAATTTTGAAAGCCAAATCGTGGATGGTGACAATCGTTTTTGTTTTCCGGGAACGCAAAAATGGTAATGAGTGCATTGGCATCCAGAGAATATCCGGTTTTTCGCGAAAAATTTCCCAGGCGAAGCGCGTCTGCGTCCACCAAAAAGGAAAAGGTTTTTTGATAATTTTGTAATTTTTGAAAATCGGGAAAGCGAGTTCCGGGTTGAACTCTGATTTGTGATAAATCAAAAATTGGCTCTCCTCGTCAAGAGAACCAAATTTTTTCAAGAGATTCTGGATATAAATTCGCGTGCCGTCGATCCGGGGATGGTCCAAATCGGCGGCGTTGATGGCAATCCTCATGCTGGCAACTGGTAGTTGGTATCTGGTATTTAGTATTTGGTATCTACACTCGCGATTTAATAAAATTCTTCAAATCTTTGCCAATATCTTCTCTTTCAAATGCATAAGTTAGCATCGCTTTCAAATAGTTGAGCGGATCTCCTGTCGTGAGCCATTGGCCGTCTTTCACTTCCTTAGCCAAGAATATTCCTCCGGACTTGACGTAATTTTTAATGGCGTCCGTAATCCAGAGCTCGTTTCCCTTCCCCAGAGCCGTCTTTTTAAGCACATCCACAATTTCCTGATTCAAAATCATCCGCCCGAAATCAGCCAGTCGCGACGGCGCTTCCTCGACGGAAGGTTTTTCCACGATGTCCTCGATTTCATTCGTCCCCTCGCGCAATTTCACGATTCCATACCGGACTACGTCCTCTTTGGTAACCTCTTGCACGCCAATCATTGGATGGCCGTTTTTTTCGTAATCTTCGACCATCTGCTTTGTGAAAGATATTTTTGATTTCACGAGGTCATCACCCCACACAAACACGAACGGCTCATCATCAACGAGGCTGGCCGCCGAAAGCACTGGGGTTCCGTTCCCGTAAGGTCCTTTTTGCCGGACGTAAACAAAATTCGCCATTTCAGAAACCTTTTTTATCTTTTCGAGCAACTCCAGTTTGCCCGCTTTTTCCAAATCGCTTTCCAGCGCCCAAGAATAGTCAAAATGGTCCTCTAACGGCTTCTTGTCCCACTTAGTAACGAGAATAATGTCTTCGATACCGCCTTCGACCAGCTCTTCAACAACCAACTGGATGATGGGTTTGTCCACAATGGGGAGCATTTCCTTGGGCATAGCCTTGGTCACCGGCAGAAATCTCGTTCCGGAGCCGGCCACGGCCACAATAGCTTTTTTAACCTTCATGATTTCTCTACAAATTACGAATTACTTACGAGTATACGAATATTTAAATACGATTTTATGTTAATTGTTTCTTAGCCAGCGCCTTTTGCTCCTCGTTGAATTCGGCGATGGCAGCCTCGATTTTGGGATCGAAATTTTGGTACAATTTCTTTTCCTTCACGATCCGGCTGGCTTCAAGGAGCGTGTCAAACGTCCCCGCGTCCAGCCAATCGCCTTTCACTTGGCTCACTTGAAGCTCCCCTTTTTTCAGATAAAAATTCATAAGATCAGTGATTTCAATTTCACCCCGGCCGGAGGGCTTTGATTTTTTGGCCACTTCCGAAACCCGGTGATCGAAAACATAAAGCCCCGGAATGGCGTAATCGCTTATCCATTTTTTTGGTTTCTCGACAATCTGGATAGCTTTTCCGGATTCATCGAATTTCACTACGCCGTATCTTTCCGGATCAGGAACTTTTTTGGCAAAAACGTGCCCGCCGGAGTGGAAATTTTTTATAATTTCCGAAAAATCATCCTCAAAAATATTGTCGCCTAAAATCATAGTCACGTTGTCTTGATCAATGAAATTTTCACCCAGAATGAAAGCTTCCGCAAGGCCCCGCGGAGCGCTTTGCACTTTGAATTCGAGGCGAACTTCGTGGCGGTCAAAAACAGGCCCCAGAAGATTCAGGAATTGCCCGGCGTCGCGCGGTGCAATGATAACGAGAATATCCTTGATGCCGGCTTTCACCAAAGTGTTGAGCGGATAGAAAATCATCTGCTTGTCATAAACCGGTAAAAGCTGTTTCGAGGTAGTATGCGTCAAAGGAAATAATCTTGTTGCCGTCCCGCCGGCGAGGATTATGCCTTTCATTTTTTTCATAAATTTATGAACTAGAAATTATTTTTCCGCGAGCATTACGTAATTTACCTTCAAATATTCTTTGAGCGCGTCTTTATAA
>Ga0233421_10000612_pt1 | contig 14200 bp, 17 predicted proteins | sample Watercolumn_Mata_3_FD_182725 | JGI IMG/M metagenome (GOLD analysis project Ga0233421, IMG submission 182725) | Freshwater microbial communities from Lake Matano, South Sulawesi, Indonesia - Watercolumn_Matano_2014_107_MG | ecosystem: Environmental > Aquatic > Freshwater > Lake | place... | reverse complement strand
TTTTTTTGAAATAACATAGTCATCTTCTCCGTACATTCCAGCAGTGTGCACAACTCCTGTTCCTTCTTCTGTGCTTACAAAATCAGCTGGAATTATTTTATATGAATTGCTGCTTTTTAATTCCTTGATGTCAAAAAGAGGTTCATATTCCAATCCGATAAGTTTTTTTCCCTTTATTTCATCTATTATTTTATATTTTCCTTTAATCAGTTCGATTTTATCTTTTGCAAGGATTAAATTGTCTCCGTCATCAAGCCTTACTTTCACATAATCTATTTCTTTTCCAACAGCCAGAGCTATGTTTCCAGGAAGAGTCCATGGAGTAGTTGTCCACGCCAAGATATATTCTCTGTTTTTTCCTTTTAGTTTGAAAGCAATGTAAACAGATTCTTCTGTTATATCTTTGTATCCCAACGCAACTTCATGGCTTGATAGAGGAGTTCCGCATCTTGTGCAGAATGGAATAACCTTATATCCTTCATAAAGCATTTTTTTATTGTAAAGTTCTTTGAGACTCCACCAAACGCTTTCGATATAAGAATTGTCAAGAGTTCGGTATGGATTTTCCAAGTCAATCCAATAAGCGAGTTCTTCAGTTGACTTGTTCCACTCTTTTATATAAGAAAAAACATCCTGCCTGCATTTTTCAATAAATTTTCCTATTCCGTAATTAATCACTTCCTTTTTTGTTTTTAATCCCAAATGCTTTTCAACCTGCACTTCAACTGGTAATCCATGGCAGTCCCATCCGCCTTTTCTTGGAACAGAAAATCCCTGCATGTATTTGAATTTACATATCAAGTCTTTGTATGTTCGAACCTCAAGATGATGCAGTCCAGGAGGAGCATTTGCTGTCGGTGGCCCCTCAAGAAACGAGAAAATTTTTTTCTTTGGATTATCTTTTAACGAGTCTTTTATTTCCTTGTCTTTTGACTTCCAGAACTTCCGAACTTCTTCTTCAATTTTATGGAATTCATACATATCTAACCTAAAAAAACCAAATTTAAAAATGCTTTTACAAGCGGTTGACACAAGCTTTTTAAACCGCGATTTTTAATAATTATAATGGCAATAGTTAATCTGTATAAAAAAGTTTTTTATTCAGGATCTCCCGATGAAGGAGCAGAACCGATAGGCGTGCTTTATTGCGCTGATTTTCCAAAAGCTGAAAAGAGTGGAAATGGATGCACGAATATAAAAACTTCTGAATGGGATATTTTTAGAGAGGCAGTTCATAAAGCAAAATCAAAAGGATTCGTTCCAAAAGGGCTTCCTCGTCATGTTCAGGATATAGAAATTTTTCCAAAACCAAAATCAATTGAAGGCATTGCATCTCCTGTAAGAACAATAATCAACACTTCTATAAAGATGAAAAGATAATTCTTAATTTTTTTCGCGAACATTACTTTTCAAGTTTCTGCTTGTTATCAACGCAATAAATAAAAAACTGAAAAACAAGAAATCATTCCGGATTATTAATGAGATAATTGAACCAATCATGCTTATTATAATAAGAAGCTTAAACCATCTTTGCCCTGCTTTGAGCTCTTCTCTTGTTTTAGCAGCGAGATATGAACCGATTGGAATTGCAAGAAGCAAAAAGCCAATTCCAATAAATATTTTGAGTATTTCTTGCATCTTCTTCTTAATAAATTTCTCTTTAAATATGTTCTTTTATATTAACATAAGTTCCAGAAGAAATGATATCATAAAGTTCAATTATATCTTTGTCTTTCATTAATATGCATCCGCGCGAGGATGGATGTTTAATTAATTTTTCATCAGGCACCCCATGAATATATATGAATCTTGAATAAGTGGTTTGATTCTGCTTTTCACATCCTTCCAGCCACATAATTCTGCTAGTTATACAATCTTGCGCAGAATAAAACCCACCTGAATTTGGTTTTGCAATTCTTCCTGTATTTATTCTGCTGGAAAAAACAGTTCCGGATAAAGCATCTGATCCGATTTTCTCTTTTATTCTATGAATTCCTATTGGAGTTTTGTTGCTTTCGAGTTTGTTACCAAAACCTTTTCTTGCAGTAGAAATTTCATATTCTCTATGGATTCTAATTCCATTATATCCGTCAGCAAGATATAACCTTTGATTTTGTCCATCAACAATTAATGCAGGTTCTTCATTATTTAATTTGAATTTTGAGTTAATCTCATTATATGCTATAAGAAGTTTTGCTTCAAGATTAGAAGATAAAATTTCTGCCCAAAGATTATTTTTAAGAATTTCTAATATAAGGGGGGTGTTTATTAAATATTTTAAAAAATTTCTTCTTTTCATTTACAAAAAAGAAAAATTAATATTAATAAAGATTTATGCTATCTATTTATATCTCAATAAAATTTAAAACCTGGAATATTTTTTACAAATCATGACTTATGAAAAATTTCTCATTGTTGCAAGCAAAAACGACAGGGCAGGAATAAACATAACAACCCAGCTTAGCCAGTTCCGGGAGAATCTACTTTTCTCATCAATGAAAAAAGCTCCTTCTTTTGATTTTTATCTTATTGACGGTGAGATAATTGAAACAGGCAATATTGATAGAAACAGGATAAACCAATATGATTTCATAATATTCGCATCAAAGCATGCCTCTGAAAAAAACGAGAAATCGCTTTCAATTCATCCTCCTGGAAATTTCCGCGATGCAAGATATGGCGGAGAAAAAGGAAAAGTATGCAAAACTTCTGCATTTTTCTTTAAGCAAATGTTTGAAAAATTGATAAAAAACTCAGAAAAATATCATTTAAGAGATTATAAAATAACAATGGAAGCAACGCATCACGGTCCACTTGTAGATAAACCATGTTTGTTCATTGAAATCGGCTCGTCTGAAAACGAATATCGTGACAATAAAGCAGGATTTGTGATTGCAAAAACAATTTCAGAGACAATATAAGAATTCAAGCCGAATGAATACAATGAAGTCGCAATAGCAATAGGAGGCCCTCATTATTGCCCGAGTTTCAACAAGATACAGGCAAATTCTAATTTTGCAATATCTCATATTATCTCGCAATATGTCTTTCCGTTGACAGAGGAAATGGTAAAGGAAGCGATAGAAAAAACAGAAGAGGAAATTGACTTTGTTCTTCTTGATTGGAAAGGACTTGGAAATGAAGAACACAGAAAAAAAGTGAAGGAAATTCTTGACAAGCTTTATCTGAATTCAAAAAAGACCAGCGAGATTTCCAAATAATTTTAAGAAGAATCAAACTTTATGTTTGATTCAGACATTCTTTTGTAAAACTCAAGCTTTGTTGTCTTTTCATTTGATTTGAAGATTATCAAATCCAATCCCTGCCAAAACAAAAACCATCCTCCTGGTTCAAAAAGTATAGTAAGAAATCTTATCAAAAGACTTTCATCCTGAAATTTGAAAAACAAAATTGTGGCAATTAACATAAGAATCACGCCACCTGCAGAGAATATTATTCCTTTTTTTATAATATTTTTCTTTTCTTTTTTCATAATATTATAATGTCTCTTGAAATAATCACTAAGCCTTTCTATTATTATTCTCTCTTTTTTTATTTCTCTATTTTCCTTTGGAACATGCATGATAAAATCTATTCTGCCAATTGACTTTGAGATGACGGCCCTCTCTGCTTCAAAAAGAAAATTTCCAGCCATTCCCCTTTCTGACAAAGATCGTGGGTCAAACTCAGAGAAAATATCTTCATATCTGCTAAGTATAATTCTTATTTCTGAAACTTCTTTATTTTTTTTATATGTTGCTTCTTCTTTCATATTAGTTAATTGATAATCTTTCCATTTTCATACACAAGCATCTTTCTTTTTCGCAAATCCTTGAAAAACGGTCCTGGCGGCACTATATCTTCTGCTGCAAAGGCACCAGGTTTTGAGATTATTCCTTTAAATATCATCTGCGCAATGATGCTCGCAGGCATTCCTGTGTCAATATTGCATCCTGCATCTTCCCATCCCTTGAGGCGAGGAACAATGCATTCCATAAGTATTTCTTTTTTCCTTCCGTTTTTTTCTCCTATTATCAAATCCCACAGATTCTCTGTTTCAATATATCCCTTGGGATAGCCCAATCTTTTCAGCACTTCTGTTAAAAATAAAACAGGGACAACTTCCGCACCCTTATAATGCACCGGTTTTTTGCTCCCGAAACCAAGTTCCATCATTTGTGTTATTGCATTTAAAGAATGGTCCGGAAAGCTCGCATAAAGTTCTATATCCTTTACTCCCTTGCTTTTGCAAAAATTGTAGAAGGTATATGTTTCGGGGTGATGTCCTATCTTAAATTCCTTCTGTTTTCCAATTGCCCTGTGGTATATTGTTTTTATCGAACTCAAAGCAGGAGATTCCTCTATTTTTTTATTGTGAAAATAAAGCGCAGGCATAGTAAATTCCTCAATTATGCTCTGTATTGAAAAAGGAACAACAAATTTTTTAATATTTGATGTCCATGCAAACCCGAATTTGATGGTGTAAATCTTATCGAATTTGTCATATGCATATCTCAGCATGACATTTCCTATACCAGGAATTGAACCGCAACCGGTTATGTGAATAAGATTTTTCTTTTTCAGTTCGGAATTCATCGCAAGTTGTTGTTTTGCCATCGGGACAGTTGAACCTAAATCAATTGAATGCGCTTCCGCTTCAATACATGCTTTCAAAGCATTTAAATCCCAGTACTCTTCGGCGCAGGTTATCACGACTTTTGCCCCTGATTTTTTTATTACCCTTGTTGCAGAGAAAACATTGCTTAAATCAACATATGCAAAAGATGCTTTCCTGTATTTTTTAAGATAATCTTTTATCCGGCTTTTATCTCTTCCACATATTAATACAGAATAGCCGTTTGTGAGCAAGTCTTTCGCGACGATTCTTCCCTGCATGCCTGTTCCACCCATCACGATAAAATCAAATTTCATTTTCTCCTCTTTTTATTTATATATGAATGTTTTTAGATTTAAAAGCTTTGGCAGAACTCAATCTTGAATCATGGCTGACAAGTTTTAATCCAATTTTTTGCTTTTTGAAAACAAATTCCTCAACTTTCATATTGTTGAACATATAATTTTTATAATTAGTGTCAAACAAATCTTCTGTGAAATATACCCCCCTTTTCATTTTGTCAAAGAGAAGAGTGAATAATGCTGAAAATATTCCAATAACTACTTGGAAATATGTCGCATTTGTTCCTTTCATTGCAGAGTTTTTCATGCTGTTGAAGTAATACACTTTTTTATCATCATAAATTAGCATAACGCCTATATTATCCGCACCATCAAGAGGAATATCTGTGTTTCTCATCACAATAAAATCCTCCTCTGAAATTTTACTCCTTTTTTTACAGATTTTAATCAAAGAATCCATTGTCCTGTCATTTACAGAATAGATGAATTTTGATGGAATATCATATTTATATGAAACAGTCATATTTTCCTCGTGCAATACGGTAAATCCGCAAGGATAATTTTTCATTTTCATTATCGGACTTAATATACTCTTCATATCTTCGCAGTGATTTACGGCGTTAGGAATCAATATCTTTATTTTTCCCTTTCCGATTGCAATACCTGACGGATCTCTCACATTTTCAACGAGGAACTCATGCGGAGACCATGTTATGGAAAGTTTTTTGGTTCCGGATGTTTTTTTTGAAAAAGAGGTGTCATATTCAAAATGAATAATTTCTCGGGGAATCCCGAACTTCGAAATTCCGTATCTTACCCACATGTTGACTATTCCTGGATTCATGCCTGCGCAAAGAAAGTGCACCGCCTTATTTATCTTCTTTTTTCTTGGATAAATATCAAAGATTAATTCAGCCACGGTTTTATTGTCGGCATTCATTGAAGTGTTAATGTAACTGATTCCCATTTCATTTGTTGCTTCAAGAAGAGGAAGTGATTCCAAGTCGGTCAAATCCAAAACAATGTTGATTTCATGTTCTTTCAAAATTTTTTGATATTCTTTTTTGTTGTTTGGATTTATTCTTTTTTCTATATAAATATAATCCAATTTTTTGTGGTTTATGAAATTGTTTGATTTAATCCGGTTTTTTCTGGATAGCAATATTAATTTTCCAAAAAGACTTCTGTGTTTTGCAAGATGCTCAAGGAAAACTGTTGCAACTCCTCCCGAAGCTCCAATTACCAAAAGATTATTTTTTTTCATCTTTATGTTTAAGGAATGTTTAGATTTTTTATTTTCTGAAATATTCATACAAATGGCTCAATCCAAATGTGATAATTTTTCCGAATATTTTCTGTATAAATGATGGAAAGACAAATTTTCTGTCAATGCCCATGAACTCAGACAAATCTTCTGTTTTTTCGGGTTCTATTGCCCTTCTTGCAATATAATCCCCGCAATATGCAGCCCAATTCAATCCTGCGCATCCGACAGCATATTGTATTGATTTATTGTGTTTGTCATAACCTATCAAAGGTTCAAGGTCAGGAGTTACATCAATCAATCCTCCCCAATAATGGGTGAAATGAACATCTTTCAAGTTTGAAAATCTTTTTTTTAATCTTCGTATGAATTTATTTATCGGCGCCATTGAATGAAGATAAACGGGATAATAAGTTGCAAGGGGAGTTCCTCCTCCGATTATTATCCTGTTTCCTGCAACAGGACGATAATGCCCGTATATCATGCGCGTGTCCCAGCACATTAATTCTCCTTTTGGAAAAATCTTTTTCATTTCTTCATCGCTTATGGGCTCGCTTATTGCAAGATATGTCTGAATATGGTACAATTTATCCGAAATTTCTTGATTAAACTCTGATTGTATTTTGTCGATGCATACGAATATCTTTTTTGCAGTGACAGAACCAAGATGCGTTTTTGCAGTATTTTTTTCTATTTTATGTACTTCTGTATCTTCATGAATTCTAACTCCTTTTTTAAGAAGCAGATTTTTCATTTCCTGGCAATATGCAAATGAATTTATTCCGTATGAGCCGGGATATCTTAATCCCATTAAATATCCTTTTCCAGGATGAATTTTCTGCAGATTCTTTGCATCAAGAAATTCATATGACAACCCCAATTCTTTTCTGGTTTCGGTTTCTTCTTCTATGTATTTATTATGGGATTTTTTTATTGATAGATAAAGCGAATCCTGCTTTCTTAAATCACAATTAAATCCGTATTTTTTTGCTATGTTAACAATCAATTCAACTCCTTTCTTTGGAATATTGTGTATCTGCTTTGCTTTTTTGTCACCATAATGCTTCCTGAGCTGGTTTATGTCCTTTTCACTTTCAGGCGTCAGAAATCCTGCGCTTTGTCCGGATGAACTTCCTCCACAAATTCTTTTTTCAACAAGCACAACTTTCTTTCCGCTGTCAGCAAGTCTCAATGCTGCATGAAGTCCTGCAAATCCTCCGCCAATAACAAGGCATTCTGTGGTGATATCTTCTTTCAGTGATTCACAATACGGCGTTTTAATATTCAAAGAACCTGAATACAACCAATTTTCATATAACATATCTCTGCCCTCTTTTTATTATATTATCTTGGCGATTATAATTTAAAAAGCTTGGTAAAAAAAGAAAAAACGCCTCAGCCAGGAATCGAACCTGGGAGCCCCGAAGGGCGTGGATTAGCAATCCACTGCAATACCGCTATGCGACTGAGGCAAATAGCGGAGGCAGGATTTGAACCATGCGATTTCAGGGTTATGGGCCCTGCGAGGACTCCAGACTCCTCTACTCCGCTATAATAAAAATTAATTTGCTTTACTTTTAAAACTTGCCTTTCTTATTGGTTCTTTCACAAAATCAGAAAATTCTTTAATAAATCTAAATCGAGGTATAGTTAAATAATAAGTTCCATCACAATTAGGACCTGTTAAAGTGCAAAAAATACAAACAGAATCCAACAACTCTTTTGCATCCTTTAAACCATTAAAATTTACAGATTTTATTTTCAATCGATTATATCTTTCTTCATGATAAGCTTCATCTTCAAAAAAAGATTTCAACCATTCAATCTTTATGTCTTTGTTGGAATTTTTTATAGGAGGGTAGATTCTCCACTCTTTCGATTTGAAAGAACCAAATTTTTCTATAAACCCTTTTGCTCTTTTAACACCCCTTATGATAACTTCTCTGTTTTTACGCATCTTCATCTTTACTCCAAATAATTTAGAAAAATCTATCCTAAATTTATCTAAAAGATGTTGATTATTATTGTAATAACCTATTCCGCCAGTCCATTTTCTGTCTTTTGCCTTTGTTTTATATATAAAAACAGAGCCGTCTCCGCACAAGTGAGCATGTATTCTTGCTAATTCAGGGGATATCTTTTCTTTCATCTTAACATTTATGCTTTCAACTTTATTAATTATTTCAAATGCTATTTTTCAAACAAAAAATTTAAAATCCCTTGGTTTATTTTTAAAATATGCAAACATTCTTGCCTTATCCAAATATAAAAAAATCATTGAAAGTTCTTGACAGCAGAAGGCTTGGAAAACAAAGAGTTGAAGCTTTCCAGATTTTGAATGTAATTCTTGATAGAACAAAAACAAAAGGATGGAGAAATCATCCTGCTGTAAAAATGTGGAAAAATTATCCAAACGCTCTCAAATTATATTTCAACGAAGCTGTAAGGGAATGGATTTCCCGCGGATACGTCAACAATATGAAAAATGAAAGAATAAGGGGAAAAATAAAAATGCCAATATGGTTTGGAGATAAAAAATTTCATTCTTCGCATAAAAGCAATTTGTTGAGAAAAGACAGCAAATATTATTCTCGTTTTAAATGGAAAGAACCCCATAATCTGGAATATTTCTGGCCATTATGATTTTTCCGTCGGAATATCGTCGAAAATTCCAAAAAACCATTCAATAGAAGTGATAAATGTTTAAAAAGCAAAAAAATTTCTTAGATTATGCCAGAATTAATTCTTGGAGTGGATGATGCAGGAAGAGGCCCTGTAATAGGACCAATGGTTCTTGCCGGTTGTCTGGTTAATGATGAACTTCAGAGTGAATTTAAGAAAATGGGTGTCAAAGACAGCAAGCAACTCACTTCCAAGCGCCGCGCATTTCTCGCCGATGTGATAAGGGAAAAAGCAGAAGATTTTGAAGTTGCAATAGTTTATCCTGATGAGATTGAAAGCAACAATACAAACGGAACAAAACTGAATGAAGTTGAAGCAATAGCATGTGCCCAGATAATAAACAGAATAAACAAGGGATACGGAAAGATGAGAGTTGTTCTTGACTGTCCGTCAACTGGAATAAATAAATGGAAAGATTTTCTCAAGACAAAAATAGATGACTTGTCAAACCTTGAAGTGGTTTGCGAGCATAAGGCAGATGTAAATCATGTGGCTGTTTCAGCCGCATCAATAATAGCAAAAGATGTGCGTGAAAAAGAAATGGCTATATTGAAGGAAAAATACGGACATGAGATTGGTTCAGGATATTCCTCTGATCCGAATACGCGAAGATTTCTTGAGAAACACGCGAAAAAATATCAGGACGACGGCTTGTTCAGAAAGACATGGATAACATGGAAGAACGCTTCGGCAAATCTTGAGCAGAAGAAGCTGGAATAAATTAATTTTTTTCACCCCCGAATTCTTTAAAAATATCTTTTGCTTTGTTAAATATTATCAGTAGAGCATCGGTTAATTAATATAAAATGTTAAATAAGGAGGAATTTTCATTTAAAGTGAAATAGGAAGTAGTATTATCATTAAAACCCTGGCTTTGATATATCAATAAAAAATGGTTTACATAAAAAAACTGGTGATGCACGGCTTTAAGAGTTTTGTAAGAAAAACAGAGATTCCTTTCACTCCCGGAATAAATATCATCGTTGGTCCGAATGGAAGTGGAAAAAGCAATATTTCAGATGCATTGTGTTTTGTCCTTGGACGACTAAGTATTAAATCAATGAGGGCTTCAAAGGCAGGAAATCTCATATTTTTTGGAACAAAAGAAATTTCTCCTTCAAAAGAAGCAAGCGTAGAGGTTGTTTTTGATAATTCAAACAAAATATTTTCAAGCGACAAAAAAGAAATTTCAATAAAAAGAATAGTTCGCAAAAACGGACAAAGCATATACAAACTTAATGATGAGGTAAAAACCCGCCAGGAAATTTTGACATTGCTTGCGCAGGCAGGAATAGATCCAAATGGATTTAACATAGTTCTTCAGGGAGAAATACAAAACTTCACAAGAATGCATAACGAAGACAGAAGAAGAGTTATAGAGGAAGTTTCTGGAATCGCTGTTTATGAAACGAGAAGAGAAAAATCACTTCATGAACTTGAACGCACGGAAGAAAAACTTAAGGAAGTCCTTGCAATTCTGAGAGAAAGAACAGCTTATCTTAATAATCTTGAAAAAGAAAGGCAACAAGCCTTGAAATTTAAAAAATTAGAGGCAGATATAAAAAAATTCAAAGCCAGCATAATTTTCCAGGATTTGTCGAAAAAGAAGCATGAAGTCGGACAGATAAATGAAGAAATTTCAAAAAAGAACAAGGATATAGAAAAAACAAAAAAGGAAATAATCGAGTTTGAAGGAGGAATACGAAATTTTGAATCAAATATAAGCAAGATAAATTCAACAATACAGAATTCTACCGGAGTGCAGCAGGAAGCATTGAATTCCGCAATTGCAAATATAAGGGCAGAACTTGCAGGAATGGGCGTAAAGCTTGAAAATTATGAATCCCGTTTGAATTCTGTCCAAAAGCAGAAATTAGAATTTAAAAATTTAATAGAACAAAATGAACTGTCAATAAAAGAACTTTCAAGTTCCCCAAAAACCAAAAAAGAAAGAGATATATCTGCAAAAAAGAAAGAAATTGAAAAACTTGAGGATGAAAGAAAAAAATTTTACACTCTTAAATCAGAGTTGAAATCATTAAAAGAAAGAATAGAAGATAAGAAAAATCTTTTTCAAAATAATTTTAATGAATCCAATTTTTTAATTAAGCAGATAGAATTAATTTATCGCGAATTATTTGATAAAAATACGACTGCCGACAAAATTGGAATTTTGAGGATTTTAGTTGCTGAAAAAAAGCATCTTATTAATGAACTTTCAGAAAGAGAGATTGAACTTGAAAAAGTTTCATATTCAGATGAAAAAGAGATAGAGAAATCAAATCATCTAATGGAAAAGATATCAAAGATGGATATTTGTCCTGTATGTAAAAGCAAAATCACAAAAGACCATGTTGAGAACATACACAAAGATATTTTTCCAAAAATAGAAAACCTGAAAAAGAAAATAGAAAATTCAGACAAAGAACTTTCAGATGTATACAAAAAAAGAGAGGTTCTTGAAAGAGATATTGAGCAAATAAGTTCTGAAATATCAAAAAGAGAGGCAGATTTGATAAAGATATCTGGCATAGATGAAAAAAAGAATACGATTAAGGCATTGCAGGAAAAAATTGATGTTCTTCGTGGAGAAATATCAGAGCTTGAAAACCTGAGAAAAAGGCAGGAAAAAAGTTTTGAGAATTATTCTGGCATTGAGCAGAAATACGAAACAGCAAGAGTTGAATTTCAGGAAATTTCTGCAAGAACAGATGAGAATGTAAGTTCAGAGATATCATTCAAACAAAGAGAACTGGAAAGAATCAAAATTTCATTAAAGCAGTTATCAAGAGAAGAGAATGACCTGGACTTAGACATTTCAGAACTTAAGAAGAGTTTCAATGAAAAGCAGGAACTTCTTGAAAAGAAAAAGAATCAGGAGGAAGAATTAAGCAGAAAATTCCAGAATCTTATTTCAGAACGCGACAATTTCGGAAAAAGAATACGCGAGAATGAAATTCAGATTGCATCAAGGCAGAATGTAATACAAAACATTGAACATACAATAAACAATCTTAAGATAGAAAAAGCAAAATCAGACGCAGGAATAGAAAATCTTGAAATAGAAATGCTTGCTTATGATGGAATTGAGATAATAAAATCAAATAAGGAAAATCTTTTAGAACGGCTCGCAAAAGCAGAGGAAATAATATCCCAGATAGGGGCTGTCAATCTCCGCGCCCTTGAAGTTTATGATTCTGTTAAGAAGGAATATGATTCTGTAAAGGAAAAAACAGAAATTATTTCAAAGGAGAAGGAAAGCATTTTGAAAATTATTCAAGAAATAGATGTCAAAAAGAAAAAAACCTTCCTGAAGACTCTTAATTCCCTAAATGAAATATTTGAAAGAAACTTTTCTCAAGTAAGCATTAAAGGAAAAGTATCTCTTGAACTTGAAAATCCAAAAGAGCCTTTTGAAGGAGGAGTTGCAGTTACAGTAAAAACAGGACACGGCAAATACATTGATGTAACTTCATTGTCAGGAGGAGAACAGACATTGGTGGCCATTTCACTGATATTTGCAATACAAGAATTAAGCCCTTATTATTTCTATATTCTTGATGAAATAGATGCTGCTCTTGACAAAAGAAATTCAGAAAGGCTTGCAAATTTGCTTAATAAATATATGCAGAAAGGACAGTATATTGTAATAAGCCACAATGATGAGATAATTTCAAATGCAACCAACATTTATGGGATAAGCATGCATGATGGAATTAGCAAAGTTATAAGTTTAAAGGTCTGAAAAAGAATTATTAATCAGCAGTTATTGTTTTTTCTAATTTACCTTCATCATCTTCATTTTGTCGGCGAGACCATTCTTCATATCCAAGTTCATAATATTCTTTGTAAATAGTCCTTACTTTTTTAATTAAATTGTGGCTGGAAATAACAAATACTGCTCCTGAAATTAATGCCACTCCCGCGCTGATATAAACCAATGTTTCATTTTCCATTTATTTATAATCTATTAAAAATTTAAATATTTTTGTATCTTGTTAATTCAATCAAAAAATGGACAAAATTCATCTTTTGAAAAGCATGAAACAGGAAGGATTTTCCAGAAAAATCCTATATGCTTTTTCAAAAGTCAAAAGAGAGGAATTTCTTCCGAGAAATTTGAAGAAAAGGGCATATGAGGATACAGCTCTTCCGACATGGGACCGACAGACAATCTCTCAGCCCTATACGATTGCAAAAATGCTTTCATTGCTATTTTTGAAGCCGGGACAAAGAGTTTTGGAAATCGGCTCTGGCTGCGGTTATGTTCTTGCTCTGATTTCTGAAATAGTCGGGGACGGAGGAAAAGTTTATGGCGTTGAAATAATAAAACATCTTGCGAATAAATCAAGAATTTCCCTTGGAAATTACAATAATATCAAGGTTTATTTCCGAAATGGAAGAAGGGGATTAAAAGAGCATTCACCTTTTGACAGGATTATCATAAGCTCTGCTCTCGAGGAAATTCCGCAAAAACTTGCAGAACAATTGAAAGAAGGCGGGATAATTGTTGCTCCTGTCGGCTCTCGATACGTGCAGACTCTGACTTCTTTTCAGAAAGTTCACAGAAAATTGGAAATTCGCGAAGAAATTCCTGGCTTTATTTTTGTGCCGTTTGTTTGATTCATGTTCTCCAAAAATCATCTTCAAATTCTTTTAAAATATATTCAGAAGATTTAAGTGAAGCATTAATCTTTCTTTCTATTTTCTTATCAAATCCCCTTTTTCTATTCCTCTCTTGTATTTTCAAATCTCTTGAAGTGAAATAATCAGAAGGAAGAGGTTCAGATAATTGATAATTTCCATTTTCATTTTTAATATACATACCGCATTTTATTATTATACCGCTAAATGTTGTTGAAATTGGTTGAGATAATCTATTCAATTCCCTTTCAAGAAGTATTTTTTGACGACGAAGTGATTTGGGCATTTTAATTCATTGTTCAAAAGAGTATATGATTCTTTATTAAATAATTATTTAAATAAAAACATCCGCCAATCATTAATCCATTAAAAACCATCAATCCCAATAATCGTGAAAAATATTTGAATGTACTTTTTAGCCCAATTCTTTCTAAATCAAATTGAATATCATTTGAGGTTCTTGTCATATAAGACTTAAATCCAAAAAATAGCGGATTAAAATCATCTATTCTATATTTATATGAACGCTTCACCTTTTTTTCAAGTTTTTCTGTCATTTTGTTTGTTTATCTTTTACTTCAAAAAAACCACCCTGCCACCATTATGAGAGTTATCCAGATAGTCATTGCACGAGTAAAGATTCGAATTCCTGCCAAGACCCAACCAAGACAAACAATTGCTTTTAGCATACCA
>Ga0233421_10000607_pt1 | contig 14237 bp, 9 predicted proteins | sample Watercolumn_Mata_3_FD_182725 | JGI IMG/M metagenome (GOLD analysis project Ga0233421, IMG submission 182725) | Freshwater microbial communities from Lake Matano, South Sulawesi, Indonesia - Watercolumn_Matano_2014_107_MG | ecosystem: Environmental > Aquatic > Freshwater > Lake | place... | reverse complement strand
TGAGGAGCGTTCCTGTGCCGCAGCCGACATCGAGGACTTTCTTTCCGGGTTGCACGTCCGCAAGAGCCAGCGTCCATTGCCGAAGCTTCTTTTCATGGCCAAGCGTACACACTCGCGCTTGCACATCGTACAACCGCGGGCTATGCAGCTGTATGCCCCCCTCGTGCGAATGATCGCTCGCCTGATCACGCTGCAACCTGCCCGCCCGCGTCAGCGCAAAGGTGAGTCCGCCGAAGATGACGATGTGCGCGACGATGATACCGACCAAAGCCAGCGGCGCATACCACCACGCTGAGCCGTGAGCGTACAGGAGAATGGCCACTGCGACTGCGATGACAAGCGTTACAATAACGGTGTGGCCGCGCTTCGACCTGTTCTCTTGATGCAAATGGCTTCTGTGCATAATCCCTCTCGTCTTATCGTTGATGAATACAGCTTCCCCGTTTTTCCTCAAGATACGCCGCCACGATAGGCAAAACGTCCGAATATACCCATTCGGACAACAAGTTCTGTCCGGATGCCGAATAACAAGCGATTAACGAAGGTTCTTGCGAAACTGCGTCGGCGTAAGGCCGGTGCTTTTCTTGAAGGCGGAGTGGAAAGTGGATTTCGAGGGGAATCCGGCTTCGTAGGCCAAGCTCAGAATCGTAAAATGTGCCTTGTCCGGATCTGCCAGCAGCCGCTTCGCTTCCTCTACCCGGCGAAGGTTGACGAAGGAATAGAAATTCTCTCCGTATTCACTATTAATGAGAGAAGAGAGCTCGTTTCGGGTCATGCCGAGTTGTTCTGCAAGCTCCGTCAAAGTGAGCGACTCGTTCAAGTGCGGCTTCGACTTCTCCATGTGAGTTGTGAGCCTCTCGAGGGATTTACTGTCACCTTTCGTCCGTGGTTTCACTTTCTTCGTCGGTCGTGGGCCCTCATCCTGCACTCCTGGCAGATGCGTCACCGGTGCGACTGTCTCCTGCATGAGTCCGTAGTAGCCGAGGGCAAAGACCGCTGCCGACAATGCTAGTCCGACAACCGCATCGATAACCTCGTAACGGGCTGAGTGCAATGCGAAGGTAAGAGAGAGAAGGAGTATGAGAAGAAAGGTGCCAAAGACGTGCAGGAAGAACGAGAGCCACGCGAGCGTCTTCCCTTCGATGTTTGAGAACTCCGATTCAACGGCACGCCGGTGCGTGTGCAGCAATGAAACGGTTCTGACCCAGTAGTACCCATAGTGGAGGACGATGAGAGACCAAAGACCTGTCTTGAGCGCATAAGCGTTTCTGTCCGCGAACATCGCGTAGGCGGTCGAGTTACTTGCCCATGCAGGTATCAACAACAGAACGACAATCAGGAACGGCAGAAAATGCAATGAGTCTCTCGATGTTACTTTTCGGATCCCGGTGTGTTCCAAGGTATAGAAATAGAGCATCGGACCGATGAAAAATACGAAGGGCTCACCAATCGAGTTGCGGCTTCCGAGGAGCGATGACCTGAGGATGGAATGGAGCACGCTGAGAGAGAGCACGATCAGCAAAGCCGCCAAAATCCTGTTTGACCTGCTTGGACTGTTCTTTTTGGTGGTCAGCACGAGCGCCAAAAAGAACCCTTGAACAGCACCCGCAGCGAGGAAAATGTCAACGAGCCTGGTAATGATCATCATCATGAGCCCAACGCTTGTTCCGAGGTTGTCGTTTCCGGTCTTCGCCCATCACAGGACGGTGGTCAGTTTGACAAAGAGCGTGTTTCCCTGTGCCGATCGCTGGCCGAAGGCGGCGTTTCCGCGTTGATAGGCGAGCTGGAGAGAACCGAACGGGGGCAGATACCGGTACACGAAAACGACCTGCACGTTCACACGGTCGATTGAAGAGTTCGTCTGTGAGAAGACCCTCAGATAAAGATCCTTCGTGAAGAACTGATTTGCCGAGAGCACGTGGATCCATGTGCTCTCGTTCTCCGGATCCGGATTCAGCGTCAATCGCTGCAGCGAATACTCGACGGACAATTCCGGCGTGAGCTTGTATTTCGCCTGGGCGGTCCAGAGTCTGAAATCGGAATCGAAATTCTTCCCGAACCTGAATCCGACCGACGCGGATTGATATTCCCGCGTGTTGTATCCGATGTCGATAGACGACTGTCGATTCCTGAAATCTGCCTCAAATCGTTTGAACTCCTCCGTGTGCGCCAGTTCCAGACTGAGGAGGTTGCGCAGCTGAAACTCCAACGATTCATCTATTTGCCAGCTTCGGAGCAACCCTGCCTGGCTCCAGTAGATGTTGTAGTTCGAACCATAATTCACACGCTCAAGCATCCCGCCCTGCAACCAGAAGCTCTGCTCATACGCGGCGTCGAGCTCCTTTCTGTTGTCATCCCGGATGATTCCCGTTGCGTTGGCGTTATCCCCAAAATATTCCCCCAGGTTCGTGTAGCGCACGTGAAAATGGCTTGTCGGTGAATCATACGCAGGCCTCAGGAAATACGCCCACGATCCGGTGCCGGATTTCCCATAACTTTTCACCACCTGGGCGGTCATTCCGAGAGTCTTTGAAAAGAAGAGTGTCGCATCGATCCCGGCCGACCCCTGGTGCTGACCATCGAGGTCCCGGTCTGCAAGCGTAAATCCGATGTTCGATGCCTGAAGAACGTCGTACAGAACGCGCCCGACAGAGAATGTCGCCGCGCTGCCGTTGAAGGTCGACTTTGATCTGACGCCAAGAAACGCCAGGCTGACCGGGCCCGTCTTGCCAAGCAGTTTTGCTGCTGCGGCGATCTCCGGGATCCTGCGGGAGTAGAATGTCTGAATGCGCTGTCGGAACTGCTCATTCCCCTCGAGGAAGAAGGCTCGCTTTTCTTTGAGTGAGAGTTCGAACCGGGTGAGGTTGACCTGTTCCTGATCCGCCTCGATCGTGGCAAAGTCTGGATTGACAGTCCCATACAACGCAAGCTGCGGGCTCACTGCATACCGGACATCGATGCCGGCATTCCATGTTGGAGATGTCTGCTCCTGGAACCGGCTCAATCCGTATGGAATCACCTGAAGGCGGTCGACGGACGGGGCAAGCATGAGATTCGCAAGTGAGCCAGCCTGGGAGACTCTGAATCGTTGATCAAGGGGTCCGGCCCAGAAACTTACCTCGAAGTTGCGGCGGATGCTGATACCCAGGTTTAGCCCCCAGGTCTGCGGTTTGTCCGATGCCGGGTAGTTCAGGGAAGAGAGCGGAATGGCAAACTCAGCACTCCATCCGGAGTCGCTATGTGCAGCCGCACAATGCCACGGTGCGTCCCATGTCCCGTCGACGGTTCTTCCGTCATCGGCGATTCGTCCATCGGCCTGTGTCCCGATCGCATTCGTCATGAAGTAGTATGCCGTCCGCTTGTCGTTGAAGCTGTCGAGAATGACGATGACAGCGTCGTCCGTCAGGAGATCGGCATCACGGCGTGTAAGTTGCGCGACAGGTCGATGTGAATCGCGCACGCGAAATGCGATATAGAGATTTCGCTCGTCGTATTGGCACAGTGCTTCAACGGGAACACTCGCGTTCTCGCCACGGCGGGGTTCGAACTGGATGAAGTGTGAGACAGCTGGCGCGTTGCTCCATTCCGATTCCGGGAGTGTGCCATCAATGATCGGAGGCGATGGTGCCTTCGTCGCCGATAGAACAAAAGATGAATCGGGGGACGTACCCAGAAGTGCAGCAGCAAAGACGATTTCAGATATCATGAGCGTTGTACGTTCGCTTAGGCATTATCGAAGTAGATGATCATCAGGCATATCCCAGATTTCTCCTCATCAGGATCGGCCATACGATGGATCCTTCTTCCCAACGTATCAAATTCAGAAGATTCCAGGTCGAGGAACCATTTCGGCTCCCGGAGATGTAGGAACAACACAACGGCTAGAGAATGAACAGATACGCCGCCTTCGCTATGATCGTGGTGTTCGCGAGTTTGGTCCTCGCTCCAGTATCAAACGCCTGGTTGATAACCAGGTAGATGTCGCTTCCGATCTTCGGGATCCAGTGGAGCCGGGCGTTCAGGCTGATCTGGTTGTCCTGATTGTTCCATTGTGCAAGAAGAGAGGAGTTGAGAGTCGTCGAGAATCCGTAGTTCAGGGCTGCACCTGCTTCATCGGTGATAAAGCTTCCAGAAGGCAGATGTACGTTATTCCGCGTGTAATCGAGGCCAACAGAAAAGTGCCCGCTGAATTTCACCGTGGGCCGCAATGTGAACCTCTCACGATTCCCATTGTAGAATCCTCCCCAGCTATAGAGAGAGAAAAAAGAGAATCTCCTGCTTTCGTTCGTCCAGAATTGTAATTCCCACCTTGACCACCAGTAGCCTGACGGCTCGATGACATTGCCAAAGAACTCGACGGAATCGCGCGGGTTGTCGGCAAACCGCTGAAAGTTCCATTCAAATGATTCGCCCGACAGAGTTCGAAAACCGAGGATTCGTCCCTCGTACTCGAGCGACTGCAAGGAGCCGTCAGGGTTCGTGTAGTAATCGGCCTCGACCGGTTTGAACTCCAGATACTGCATCCCGATCCCTTCGGGACGCGGGCGAATTCTAAATCCCCAGGAGTATTGCCGAAAGTTGTTTCTGTCAAGAAAACCAACCTGCGGGTCAAAGTTGCTTTGCACGACCCGCATACCCAGAAAGTGATCGATAAAACTGTTGGGGAAGTCGACGTAGAATCTGTACGCAAGATTCTCTGAGCGCACACCGGGGTTCTGTGTTCCAGAAAGCGCGCCTCCAACGATTAACGTGTTGCTTCCAAAAACATCAGACCGGACCCAGGCGCCATCGACACCGAGAAGGCGATTGTAACTCAGGGCGGACTGTTTATTCGTTGCGATGAACCCGACGTATGATTGCTCCAAGAAATCGCGCTTCACCCGCGCGACGCTGTAGTTGGTCATCGGCTCCCCTGCAGCCTCGTCTGTTTCCACCGTGAGCAATCCAAGATTGTATGCGCCCGTTTTGCCGACGAGCCGAAGGCCGCCAAGGATTGGGATACGTTCGCGCGTCGGACTGATACCGATTCGGCGGCTGTAGAACGGAAGAGGAGAATCGCCAAACTGAAAACTGAAGATATCAGCCCCTTCGAGAAAGAATTCGCGCTTTTCAGGAAAAAAGAGCGGGAATCGTGTCAGATTGATACGAGCACGGTCAACCTCTACCTGAGCAAAATCAGTCTGTGTTGTTACGTCGAGCGTCAATGTTGGGGTCAGAGAGTACTTAATGTCCAGCCCAAGTTTTGTTTCCGTTGAGCGATCGGAAGTGCTGCGCTCCAGGCCCCCGAGAAGATACGGCTTGACCTCAATGGCATTGCCTCGGTGAACGTTCGTTAGACCAATCAATGTTCCAGCCTGAGAGAGTTTCTCCAGCTCGTAGTTGCGCAAGTAGCCTTGCCAGAGCACCTGCTCTCGTTTTCGTCGTATATTTCGCTCGAAGTTCACCCCCCACACTTGTTCCGGCTGCTCGGGGAAGCGAAGTGTGGAGAATGGGATCTCAATCTCGGCAAACCATCCTTCTGGTGTGATCGTCGTTCGCGTATCCCACAATCCGTTCCAGTTCTCATTCACATTTTGTCCTTCATCGGTCACTAAAGCGTCGAAGCGAGCGCCATTGGGGTTAATGACGAACAAGAAGCCATTGCGTTTATCGTGATACGTATCGAGGATAACTTCAAAATTATCCTCCACATCGATCAAAAAATCCCGCTTCATCTCATTGGCAATGATGCCTTGCGGCTCACTATCGTAGCACCAGACGCCGATATAAAGCGCATTGTCGTCGTAGACGATGCGAACTTCTGTGCGTTCAGTTGCAGGTGAGCCCTCATGAAGCTCACGTTGAGTAAAATTTACAGCCGGATGGGCAACGCCCCAGGCTTCATCGTTGAGGACGCCATCCACCTTCGGAGCGTGCTCTATTCTGACAGCTGTGATGACAGATGAATCCGAAGAAGATTGAGAATAGGATTGTGAAATAGAGATGGCTGAAAGAAGAATCATGACCGATGCCTGCTTCATGACAAGCTCACCCTAAGAGAAGTCAAAAGAGAAATTACGCAAACATACTAACAGATTGTTTAAGTCTCTTCGTTTGCATCGAGAGCCAAACGCTTGAAGTACTGACGCACTTCGTTCTCGCGGCCAACCTGATCAATTCTTCCTTGTCGCATGATAACAACGCGCGTGCCCATGTCCAACGCTTCCTGCAAATCATGCGTAATATAGAGGAGCGAGAATCCCAAAGCTTTTTGGAGTCTCATGATTTCTCTCCTCAGCCTGATGTTGAGTTCGACATCCAGACTTGAGAGAGGTTCATCCATTAATAACAACTTTGGACGAAGCGATAATGCTCTCGCGAGCGCAACTCGTTGTTGTTGACCTCCGGAGAGTTCAGAGGGCCTTGCATGAGCATAGTCCGCCATATCAACGAGCTCGAGGATCTCGCGGATTCGCAGTACGCGGTCATGGACTGAAATGCCGTGCGCTTTCATGCCTAGTTCAATATTTCCCCGGACAGAAAGATGAGGCCACAAAGCAAGATCCTGAAAAACCATGCCGAGATTGCGCTCCTCGGGCTGCCTCAGAGTACGACCGTATTCTGCAACCAGATTGCCGTCGATGACGATTCGTCCCTCATCAGGTGGAAGGAAACCTGCAACCATTCGTAGCAGGGTTGTCTTGCCGCAGCCGGAAGGACCGAGGAGCACAACCCGCTCGTCTTCTTCGACGTCAAGCGAGAAATCGCTGACTGCCGCTTTCCCGAATGGATCCTTTCGGGACCTGTTGAAATACTTGGAGACAGATTCTATGCTAACGAGTTTCACGGTTTCGCGCACGAGTATTGAACGTGAAAAACATCCAGAGTACCACCGCAGGCAGAACGGTTGCACAGACCATCAGCACGCACAGCGCAGCGATAAGTTCTGCAGGGCTGTTCGCCATGAGCGTTGTGATGCGTACCGGAAGCGTTTCGTATCCCGGAGGATAAACTATCATGGTAATCTCCAGGTCCCGTAAACAAAAGATGTATGCGACGAGCCAGCTCACCAGAATGCCCTTCCATGCCATCGGCATCACAATCGAGCCTATGCGCCTCGTCCACGGGAGGCCGGCAACCTGTCCAGCTTCTTCCATCGAGTTCGGGATCAGCGTCAGAGTTGTTGCAGTGATGCGGCTTGTGAGTGCAGTGTACTTTGCAAGATATCCAAGAATGATCATGGCGAACGTTCCGTAGATGAAATTCGTCCACGGCCTGTTCCACATGCTGATCAGCCCCAAGCCGATCACTGTGCTCGGCAGAGCAAATAGGAAGATCGTCAGCGTATCCGCCGTCCTCCAGAATGGCATCGCCTTCTGGTGAATAAGATACCCCATAAAGAAGCCGATCACTGCAAGCAATGATGCACCGACGACAGCATACAGCAGACTACGGAGAAGACTGTCCCACGCGACGGCGATCGCAGCAGCGTAGACCGAGACAGAAAACGATCGAACAATCAGAACGAGCAGCGGCAATACCATAACGGTGAAGCAGAGCAACGCGACAAGGACGAACAGCCAGATTTTGAACTTTCCAAGTTCCATCGGAGGCAAACCCGTTTTGTCCGACGTCGCCTGCACTTGATGAAACCGCTCGCGAAGGAACATCCACTCCGCCAGAAGAATGATGAACGTAAGGAGTGTGAGAGGCACGACGGCCGCAGTAGCAGTGCCAAAGTTGTAGAAGGCGGAAAATTGTACGAAGCTTTCTAAGGTGAAGACATGATATCTCAAGAAATTCGGAACACTGAACTCACCGATCGTGAGAAGAAACACCAGGATCGTACCGAGCGAGATTCCGGGAACAATCAGCGGGATCGTTACGCGTCTCAAAACGCCGCTCCAGGTGGCCACAAGCTTGCCTGCTTCTTCCAGGCGCGGATTTACTGACCTCAAGGAAGTGATCGTCAGCAGAATCACGATGGGAAGAAAGTCCGAAAAAAGGACGAACACACATCCGGGAAGGTTGAACAGCAGATTGTACGCGACCTGTGCAACTGCGGCGCTACCGGTGTTTGCCAGAAAACCGTCAGCACCCAAGAAATCAGCCCATCCTACAGCTGTGATGTAGGTGGGTATCAACAAAGGAATCGTGAAAGCGACGGTGAAGAACCGACGAAGTGGAAGATCTGTCCTACCAAAAAGAATTCCGAGGGGCACACCGACGACGGTTGTGGAAACCGAGACAAGGAACGCAAGAGCGAAGCTGTGTGCTAACAGCACCCATTCACGGCTGGAGCTCAGCAGTCCTTGATACGACTGCAGGCTCAAGCTCCCGTTCGTCACGAAGCTCGCGACAAACATCGTGACGATCGGAAAGACTCCGATGCCAATGATGAACAGGAAAACCGCTGTGAGTACTGTTCGCTGCGTCATCAATAGCCGACCCAATTTTTGAGAAAGGGTTGAATCTCCTCAACTTTCCGTGCAACCTGAGCATAGTCGACGGACATTGTCTTAAGTTCGTTCATGTGCCTTACGTCCACAGGTGTTGCCACGCCAGGATGCAGTGGAATCTGGGCGCAGTCGGCAAAAGCAAGTTTGCGCTCGGTTTCTTTTGATAGCAGATAGTCGACAAGTTTTTTTGCATTCTCAAGCTGTGGTGCATTTTTAATCAGGACAACGGCGTTCGGAATAACCATACATCCTATTTCCCCTTCCCCTTGATCCGGGTAGATCATTTCGATGGATTTGCCCTGTCGGATGCGATTGACTCCATCATCGCTGTCAACGAGAGAAAAACCCGACTGTCCGGATGCCACAAAATCAGCGCTTTCGCCGTTACTCGTAGAAAGCCTGACATTGTTCTTTCTGATTTCTTCCATGAATACCTTCGCACGGTCATTACCCCAGAGTGCAAAGAGTGCTGCCGTCTGCGCTGTCGTTGTGCCGAACAATGGATTGGCAAGAACGCCTTTGCCTTTCCATTTCGGATTTGTGTAGGAGAGAACGGATCGAGGCTTGTCTGTGAGTGTTGTATTCACGACGAGGACGCGCACTCGGGCAGAGAAACCGGTCCAGTATCCTTCCGGGTCTTTGAATTTCGCCGGAATATCCTGGGCGAGAGGTGAAACATACGGTGTCGAAATACCTCTCTGTTTCAGTACTTCGGCGCGTATTGGCTCGTTGGCCCAATAGACGTCTGCTTGAGGATTGTCCTTCTCTGCGATGAGCCGATTCATTGCGCCGGTACTTTTTGATTCTTCTGTGTCAAACACAGCTTTCACTCGTATGCCTGTTTCTCGCTCGAAGTCCTTGAGAACAGGCTCCGCAAACACTTGGTCCTCGCTCACGTAGATTGTCACTTCGCCTGCAGATTTTTTTCCGCAATGCAGTGAGATCAAAGAGGCTGCCATGATCATAGCAGCCAAGGTACTCCTGTTGATTCCTCTCATGCTGGTAACCCATCTATTTTAGTTGGTGATGTACGCCCGGGAGGCAGGATTTTGCGCCGTCGCGTTCGCAAAAGGAATCTCGAGACATAGGATGACGAATAGAATGAGTCTGCTCATTGTTTCTCCCCGAGTACATTGATGATCAAATCGTCAAACAAGGTATACGAGTCAGCTTTTGTCCAGAGGCCAACCTTGCCGGCCTTCGTGAACGTCTCGTCCTCCACCTCAAAGAGCTTTCTACCGTTATGGTAAGCGTCAAAATGATTTCCACTTGCTACAACCCGAAGTGTTCCCCAGTCACCGGAGGGGACTTTCTCCTTTGCACCATAGGTTCTCCCTTTGCCGACGAGCGCAAGATCTGTCCTTCGCCCATTCTCCACCTTATAAAGCACAACGTTGTCTTCGAGTGCGTTTGCACGCACGACATAGTAGTTATCCTTGTCTCTGTACCGCCACACGATCCCCGCGGCTGCATCGACCTCACCTTTCACCGGTTTGAATCTCACGCATACGTCGACATTCCTTGCCGAAACGCTATCGTAGACGCATACCGGGAAACGGTAGTCAGTGTTGTCCATATCCGTTTGAGCGAGAGCGTTGGGCTTGGATGGAGATGTTTCGTCCTTGACCACCTTCCATACACCGGGTTTCCCTCTACCAGTCAACGCGGTAGAGAATCCATGGGGCACCAGCCCTTCTTTATCTCTATCAAAGGTGATTGTCATTGTCTGAGGGAATGCGGTGGGGGCATTCATCGCAAACAAGAGAGCAAAGAACAATTTGAAGTGTTTCATGCTGAAGCCTCCTTGCAGTGTGTTAGTTTTTTTCAGAAAGCAGAGAAAGGAATTACCGCTCTTATCGGTCAAAGGCGAATGACACAGATCAATAGAAGATATAAGCCGCACGTGAAAGGGACGAGAGCGGAATGGCAAACTCAGCACTCCATCCGGAGTCGCTCTGTGCAGCCGCACAAAGCCACGGTGCGTCCCATGTCCCGTCGACGGTTCTTCCGTCATCGGCGATTCGTCCATCCGCCTGTGTCCCGATCGCATTCGTCATAAAGTAGTATGCCGTCCGCTTGTCGTTGAAGCTGTCGAGAATGACGATGACAGCGTCGTCCGTCAGGAGATCGGCATCACGGCGTGTAAGTTGCGCGACAGGTCGATGCGAATCGCGAATGCGAAATGCGATATAGAGATTCCGCTCGTCGTATTGGCACAGTGCTTCAACGGGAACACTCGCGTTCTCGCCACGGCGGGGTTCGAACTGGATGAAGTGTGAGACAGCCGGCGCGCCGCGCCACTCAGATTCGGGCAACAATCCGTCGATGATCGGCGGTGATGCTGGTTTCGTCGCCTGTAAGATATTCGATGAATCAGGCATCGAACTCAGGAGAGCTGCAGTGAGAATGACTTCAGAGATCATAAGTGTACTATGTGTGTTCAGGAATCAACGATGTGAACTTCGTCAACGCACACCGACACGAAGGCTACAGGATGAAGAGATACGCAATCTTTGCAATGATCGTCGTCCTCGCCGGATCAATCTTTCCGTTGGCATCAAGTACCTGATTCACCACAAGGTAAGCATCGCTTCCGATTTCCGGTATCCAATGCAGCCGGAAATTGAGATTGACGGCCCTGTCTTCGTTGTTCCATTGGGCGAACAGTGACGACGTGAGCCGCGGCGAAAATCCATACTTCATTCTCCCACCAACCTCGTCGGTAACGAAGCTTCCCGTCGGCAGCTCGATTTCATTCCTCACGTACTCAAGGCTTACGGAGAAACGCCGTCCGATCCGTGCCTCAGGCTTAATGATCATTCGCCGTCGATTGCCGTTGTAGAACTTTCCCCAATTGTACTGCGCGAAGACCGACCAGCTTCGGCTCATGCTGGTCTGGAGCTGTAACTCCCAGCGTGTCCACCAGTACGTCCCGGGTGCGATGCGGTTGCCAAAAAACTCGAGCGTATCGGGCGGGCTGTCAGCGAAGCGCTGGATATTCCATTCAAAGATCTCTCCCGATTTGGTTTTGAATCCGAGGAGACGCCCCTCGTAATCCACGGATTGGACGGAGCCATCAAAGTTGGTGAAATAGTCGACCTCGATCGGCTTGAATTCCACATACTGAACACCCAGCCCCTCGGGCCGTGGTCGGATTCTGAATGTCCATGCGTATTGCCTGAAATTGTTCCGCTCCAGGAAGCCGGTCTGCGGATCGAAATTTCCTTCAACGGTCCTCATGCCGATAAAATGATCGATGAAATCGTTCGGATAATCTGCGTAGATCCTGTACGCGAGATTTCTCGAGTGAACGCCGGGTTGTGCGGTACCCGCCAATCCCGCACCGACAATGAGTGTGTTGCTTCCGAACACGTCCGAACGGACCCACGCACCATCGGCGCCAAGCAGCCGGTTGTAACTTGATCCTGCCTGTTTGTTCGTCGCAATGAACCCGATGTATGACTGGTCGAGGAAGTCCCGTTTCACCCGCGCAACTGCATAGTTGGTTGACGGCTCACCTGAACCCTCACCTGTCTGCATCGTAAGCACACCGAGGTTGTACGATCCGGCTTTTCCGACAAGACGGATTCCGCCCAGAATGGGGACCGGCTGGCCGGAGGAGTTCAGCCCGATCCTGCGGCTGTAAAAAGGGCGTGGCGAATCACCAAGCTGAAAATTGAAAATGCCTGCGCCCTCCAGGAAGAAGTCGCGTTTCTCCGGAAAGTAAAGAGGAAAGCGCGTGAGATTGATCCTCGCCCGGTCCGCTTCCACCTGTGCGAAGTCGGTATGAGTCGTGAGATCGAGCGTGAGCGTGGGTGTGAGTGAGTATTTCAGATCTACGCCGACCTTTGTCTGAGTTGACCGGGCGTCCCCGTCGCCGGCAGACCTCTGCTCCCACCCGGCGAGAAAATACGGCTTCACTTCGACGGCGTTCCCCCGGCGGATGTTCTTCAATCCGACCAACGTGCCCGCCTGGGATATCTTCTGGATCCCGTAGTTCCGAAGATAGCCCTGCCAGAGGACCTGCTCCTGCTTTCTCCGGATGTTTCGGACGAAGTTGATTCCCCATGTCTGATCCGGATCGTCCGAGAAGCGCAGAGCGGAAAATGGAATCTCGACTTCGGCAAACCAACCTCTGGGAGTGACTGAGGTTTTTATGTCCCACAGAGCGTTCCAATCAACATTCACACCCTGGCCTTCGTCGGTGACAAGTGCATCGTAACGCGCTCCGTTCGGGTTTATGTAGAAAAGGAACCCGTTGCGTTTGTCGCGGTAGGTATCGATGATGATGCCGACGTTATCGTCGGAGTTGATATGGAAATCCCGCTGCATCTCGTTTGCGACAATCGCCTCCGGCGCGCTGTCGAGGCAGTTTATTCCAAAATAGAGTGCGTGATCGTCATACACGATCTGCACCATGGTCGCCTCTGTTGGAAGATCTCCTTCCGACAACTCGCGTTGCCTGAACTCGGTCAGCGGCGGTGCGTTCCTCCACGCATCGTCATCGAGAATGCCATCGAGTTTCGGCGGAGAGGAGACGCGTACTGCATTGAACGATGATGATGATCGTTGAGGAAGGATTTGGGCGACGATCGTAGCGGTTGTAAGACACAGAGAGAGAAAACAATGGACGAGGTACTTCCTATACATTGGTAATGTCCGGTGCAAGTGTGAAAAGTGATGTGAGGAACAAAGGAGAAAAGTGTACACGACAACTAAAGCCCATCTCAAATATGACGAAAAAGAATCACGCAAAGTCCCGCGTCTGGATTCCGTCCCTGAGCGGGATTCAAAGAGCGGAATCGCAAAGCCGCCAAAATCTATACTTAGAAAGTTCTTCGCGCCTTGGCGTGAGGGTTTTTGAGAAAGCTTCTACTCAGATTCGGCTGGCGAGACCTACCTCAGAATCCGGCCGAGCCCAACCGGTCAGCAAATATCTCAAAAATACTTCGATGTTCAAAGTTCCGGCGACTTCGGTAGTCTCTCAATCTGCCTACTGCTCATCAAGTACTCGTCACCCTGAGCGAAGTCTGCCCTGAGTTTACCGAAGGGTCGAAGGGTGTTCAAGGCCTGGTGCATCCCTCGACTCCGTCCTTCGACTCGTCCCAAAAACGGACTCCCGCCTGCCAATATGGACTCAAAGTGGCGGGCAGGCGCTCAGGACTGCGCTCGGGATGACGAGGAATTGAAACTGAGACACCACCCGACTGTCATTCGTGAGTACCGTTGCACCCATTGACACGACGGAGCGTATGAGCATTTCAGCCGTTTTCGTCAAACTGGAGGGATTTTTCCTTCGCCCCCTTGGGGGGCACACCAAAGCGGTAGGTCAGCCCGAGGTACATCACCCGGGCGTCGCGCGAACCAAACATCCGCTGATTCAATGTGGGTGTATTGATTTCGGTTCGCCTGTTCTGGGTCTGGAAGGCATCGGAGACCGTGAGAACAAGAAAGAGCTTTTCGCTCAGCAGGTCCTGTCGCATACCAATGTTGACGACGTAGCTTGGACGGTTTTGCCCTTGGGGGGTCATCCGGGCCGAGCGATAGTTCGAATTGATCTGGATCATCGTGCTTTTTGTGACGTGAATGCTGCAATTGAGATTGCCGTTCCACGAAATCGCCGACTTATTGTTCCCGTAGCCAAGGTTCGAAGCATCGATCTGCTGATAGAAAGCGTTTGTGCTCACGTTCGCTGTGAGATAGCTCCCGAAGTTGCCGGAGAGCACGAGCTCCAGCCCCCCGGATTGGTCCGTAGAAAGGTTCTGCTGCGTTGTGAGGAGAACGGAATCGTTTAAGGCC
>Ga0233421_10000606_pt1 | contig 14251 bp, 14 predicted proteins | sample Watercolumn_Mata_3_FD_182725 | JGI IMG/M metagenome (GOLD analysis project Ga0233421, IMG submission 182725) | Freshwater microbial communities from Lake Matano, South Sulawesi, Indonesia - Watercolumn_Matano_2014_107_MG | ecosystem: Environmental > Aquatic > Freshwater > Lake | place... | reverse complement strand
GGGCTGTTTGATATTGTTTTTAAAAGCTCCCCAGAATCCTGAATTCCTTATTATCAACGTGATTCTGGGAACCAAGGACGAAGCCAGCAGGTTTGAGGAAGTTAAAAAGCTGGTCAATTGGCTAAAAGTTTCATATGAGTGGTGATATGGCTAGCACCGCGCTCAATATAATCAAGGTGTTTTCTCTGGGAACTTTGGGTTTTGTGGTGGCTTTTCTTCTGACCCCCAGCCTGACCCATGTTTTGTACAAATACAAGCTCTGGAAGAAAACAGTTCGCACCAAAGCCATTGACGGGGCAGAAACCTCGTATTTCCAGAAATTCCATTCAGAAGGGGAAGTGAATACTCCCAGGTTTGGAGGAATCCTTATCTGGCTGACCGTGTTTATCCTGGCCGGATTGTTTTTTTTGATTTCCCGCTACACCAATATCTGGTGGCTGGGCAAGCTTAATTTTCTGAGCAGGAACCAGACCTGGCTGCCTTTGTTCGCCTTAATCAGCGCTTCTTTGCTGGGATTCGTGGATGATTTTTTGCAGGTCATGGGAAAGGGGAAATACATCGGCGGGGGAGTAAGTTTGAAAAAAAGGCTGGCTCTGGTGGCTCTGATAGGTTTGGTCGGTGCCTGGTGGTTCTACTACAAGCTGGGCTGGAGCTCCATACATATTCCGGGGAACGGGGATATAAACATAGGCATCTGGTGCATTCCCATCTTTGTCGTGGTAATGCTGGCTGTTTACAGCGGGGGAGTCATTGACGGATTGGACGGATTGGCCGGAGGGGCTTTTGCTTCCATGTTTGCCGCTTTTTCTGGCATTGCTTTGTTTTTGGGACAGAATGACATTGCTGCTTTCTGCGCAGTGATTCTGGGAACTTTGCTGGCTTTCCTCTGGTTTAATATTCCTCCGGCCAGGTTCTACATGGGGGAAACAGGAGTCATGGGGCTCTGCGCTGCTTTGACCGTAGTGGCTTTCCTGACTGATTCTGTCCTGGTTCTGCCGGTGATAGGGTTTCTGCTGGTAATTGAATCAGGCTCTGTGATTATCCAATTGCTTTCCAAGAAGTTCAGGAAAAAGAAGGTCTTTCTGGCTTCTCCTCTGCATCTTCATTTTGAAGCTCTGGGCTGGCCCCATTTCAAGGTAACCATGAGGTTCTGGATCATAGGGGCTGTCATGGCTATCCTGGGAATGGCTATCAGGCTTTTGGGTTGACAAGATTGGATTTTTTGCGCTTTGTTCCTTGTAAGCATATATCTTCTTGTCTGCGTGTACGTGTACAAAAATTTCTGGGAGCAACTATTGAAGCTTAAAATCTTCCTCGTTCTCGGAACACTAATCATCGCCGTTGTTGTATTGCGTCTAGCGCACAAGAAAGGCGTACTGTTATCAGCGCTGTGCATAGCCGGTATATTAGGCTGCGTTCTGGCCGCATTCTGGATACTTGGATCCAATCTGGTGTCAGATACACTTATGCCAGTTGTTGAAATCTTGGGGATGGTACTGATTCCTTTGGCACCGTCAGCATACACGTTATTTTTCTGGTATGATGATTTACCAACCAAGCCCCAAAAAGGATAATTAAAACTTTTTTGGGGTTTTTTCTTTTTGACCAAACATATATTTTGAGCTAAAATCTGGATATGAAGCTTGAATCTTTGAAGAAAAAATATCCCTGTTTCATTTACGAAAAATGCTCATATGCTTTCAAGGGGAAGACCTTAGAGATTTCCTTTGTTTTCAGAATAGAGCCGGGAATAGTTTTTAAACCCAAGCTAAGCATAGAGGGGCTGGTAAAGAGAAAAGATTTAGATAATCTTGTTTTCAATCTGGGAATGATTGAAGCTGTCAGCTACTGGAAAGCAACCTGTTCTCCCAAGATGCTGGTAAAAGCAGGATTTCTGGACAAGGAGCAGATAAGATGGTGGCAGGATTTGATTCTTAAGGGAATGGGCCAGTTCTTTTATGAGAACAGAATCAGATTCCAGAAGCCTTTAATAATAGCTTCGGGTCCTAAATTAAAAGCTAATCTCAGTTTCAGGTTGAAAAATAGGGTGCTGGTGCCTATTGGTGGAGGAAAGGATTCCTTAGTTACCATGGAGCTTCTGAAAAAAGCTAAGAAAAATATTCTTTGTTTTTCTTTGAATCCCACGCCCTCTGCCTTAAAAGGCATGGAGGGGCAGGAAAGTATTATCGCCAGAAGAAAGATCGACCCCAAGCTTTTGGAATTAAACAGGAAAGGATTCCTTAACGGCCATACCCCTTTTTCAGCTTACCTGGCTTTCCTGAGCTTACTGGTATCTTCCGCTTCCGGCTGCAGATACATTGCTTTTTCCAATGAAAGAAGCTCCAATGAAGGGAACGCTTCATATCTGGGAAAAACTATAAACCACCAGTGGTCCAAGAGCTTTGAGTTTGAGGAGAAATTCAGGAGATATTCAAAGAAATATCTGGATAATAAGGCTGAATACTTCAGCCTGCTCAGGCCCTTGTATGAGATACAGATAGCTGGCCTTTTCTCCAGATTCCCTGAAAAGCTTGATTCTTTTCTGAGCTGCAACGAGGCTTTTAAGACTGACTCGGGCAGGAAGGAGCCTTCGGGCAAATGGTGCTGCAAATGCTCCAAGTGCTTGTTTGCTTTTTCAATTCTATATCCTTTTGTCAATGAAAAAAAGCTTGTTGCTGCTTTCGGGGAAAACCTTTTTAAAAGTATCGAACTGCTGCCCTTGGCTAAGGAGCTTATAGGGGAGAAGGGGATCAAGCCCTTGGAATGCGTGGGTACTTACAGAGAGAGCCTGATAGCCTTTTTCCTGAGCTGGAAAAAGGCCAGGATATCGGGCAAGGTCCCTGTCCTGCTTAAAAGCCTGGAGAGCAGGTTTCTCAAGGATTATAATTCCTTGGAAAAAGAGTTCAAGAAAATGCTTTTCTCCTGGAATCCTAAGAACAATCTGCCCAAGGGATTTGAGAAAATCCTGGCCTGAACAATCGCTTGACAGAGAGGTATATATTTGTTTTAATTCAAGTTGTCTCCTGGGTTGCCCTGGCTTTACAGAGCCATAAGGTAAGCTGCACAAGCAGAAAACCTTCTCTCTGCTTCCTAGTGAGGGTATTATGCCCTCAAGCCCGGCAACAGTTGTCCGCAGAGACAAAGGTAGGTAATGTCATACCGGACGCCGGACGACTGCCGAAAGGCATATTCCACGAGGAAAGAGAAACATCTTTCCTCTTTTAATTTGACAAAAGGGCTTAAAGCAATATTATGGATTCAATAGCTCGGCTAATCTTTCCTCTTTTATTGTGTTGTTTTCTTTCCATACTTTCATTATAGAAACTATCGCTAACTTGTCAAGCCCAATGTTACGTTCAGACCTTGAAGCTTTGAGACCTTGACACATATTTTAGGCAGGTATAGTATATTGCCATAAGCAAGCACCTTCTTTTGGGGCTTGGCAAAAGAAAGTCTTAGCGAGGCTCCTCATAGGAGAGCCGATGAACTGGGGTGTAGTGGCCTTTCTGAACCGCGGATGGGAAAGGATGACTCTGACTTGCTGTGACCGTCGTCAATGCCTCGAGAGTCGATAAAAGACGACACTTTCTGCCAAAAAGCCCTTAAAAGATAAGTGCTATTTCAAAAAAGTTTTGATTTTCGGCTCGGTAAAGGAGAGCGTGTTTGCCGGTGGGTGCATCCTACTCACAGGTGATCCATAATCACAGGATAGCACCAGGCGTTTATTCCGCTCTCGTGACTACAAAGCCCCCGGGGGCTATACCTCCTGACACACCGTTTTAGGGCATCACGCCCCAAGATAAACGGTACTCTCCATCGAGAAGCCGTAAACCAAAACATCAAAGGCAGGCAAACCTGCCTTTTTCCATTTCTTAAATTATTTTATATTTAAGGAATGTTGACATTAGAGGCGCAATTGTTAAATTAAATATAGAGGTGGCTGCTTCCTTAATACAGGCGCGGGAATGCCCAAGAAGGAAGTTTAGTGATCATCACTGACGGCCTCGAAGAAAATGAGCAACTGTCACTGAGACTTTCGGCTCAATGCTTTCGTAGGCAACTCAGCAATCCTAAAAATCAATCTTACAGAGAGAACTTGACCAAACTCTCTGGGCCCCTCTATAGTTCTTTCAAAAACTGGCTGCAGAAATGCTGCAATCCATCCAGTCCCCCTGAAAGGACTATTGAAAGCATAAAGGAGAATAACTTTGGATTGACGCAAAGGAGGTTGCCCCTCGGGGCGAAAAACACTTATGCGTTTCGTGGTTGAGGTTTCGGTCCACTGAGGCGCCGATCGTCAGCCCCCTTGGGTTAGTGGCCCACACAAATGGGGGCGTTCTGTTTCGCTTCCTCCAAAAAGAGTGCAATAAATGCAATAAAGGAGAGTAAGAATCTTCCTGAAAAGGGAGAATCTTCTCTCCTCTTTTCATTTAAAAAATCCCTCTTTTATGGTATTTTAAAGAAAGAATGAAACTCAAGGAACTGAAAAATAAAAAGATACTCATACTGGGCTTTGGCAGGGAAGGCAAAGACACGTTTTTCTTTTTGAAGAAGCTTTTCCCAGGAATTATTCTGGGAATAGCTGACAAGCAAAAGAAAAAGGGGATTAAGGGTCATTTCGGAAAGAATTACCTCAAATCCCTGGAACAATATGATTTGATAGTCAAATCTCCCGGTGTTCCCATACATCTGCCTGAAGTGGAAAAAGCTTTTAAGGAAGGGAAAGTTACTTCCCAGACAGAGATATTCCTTGATAACTGTCCGGGGATAATAGTGGGGGTGACAGGCACCAAAGGTAAAAGCACCACTGCTTCTTTGATTTATAAGATCTTGAAAAAAGCGTGAAAGAAAGCGCATTTGGTGGGGAACATCGAAGAGCCAGTTCTTTCCCATCTTTTGAAAGCAAATAAGAATGATATCTTTGTTTGCGAGCTTTCCAGCCACCAATTGTATAATCTTAAAAAAAGCCCCCAGGTGGCGGTGCTCTTGAACATCTATCCCGAGCATCTGGATTATTACAGGGATATCAAAGAATATTCTAAGGCCAAGGCGAATATTACTCTTTATCAGGGAAAGAATGATTTCTTCGTTTATAATTCCCAAAACAGGATAGTCAAAGGCATTGCCTTAAAATCCAAAGCCAGGAAAGTGGCCATATCAGGGGAATACTATGATTTGGACAAAAAAGCAGCTGCCAGCGTAGCCAGGATATTCAGGGTGCCTGAACCCCTTATCTCCAAAACAATCAAGGGATTCAGGAACCTGCCTTACAGGCTGGAAAAAGTGGGGACTTTCAAAGGCATCACATTTTACAATGATGCTTTGGCCACCATACCGGAAGCTACCATAGGGGCCATAAAGACTCTAGGAAAAGTGGAAACCATCATGCTGGGGGGTTTTGAAAGGAATATTGAATTTAAGAATCTGGCAAAAGAAATTATAAAAAGCAAAATTAAAACTTTGATTCTCTTTCCCACGACAGGGAAAAAAATCTGGGAAGAAGTTAGAAAGAGCGGGGGAGGGGAGTTGAAGCATTTCTTTGTCGATAATATGGAAAAGGCTGTTCTGCTTGCCTATGAGCATACTTCTTCCGGAAAGATCTGTTTGCTTTCCACTGCTTCTTCAAGTTTCAGTATTTTTAAAGATTACAGGGAGAAAGGGGATTTGTTCAGGAAATATGTCAGACAGTATGGCGCTTGACAAAAATTTTAAAATATTTAATATCAGAGGAAACATGAGGGGATTTTGATGACTGGGGGTAATGAAGATTTACAAGTTAGGTGCCCCGTCTGCCATGAAATTATAGGCGGCTACAAAATAGGTGATGACGTACGAACAAAGCTGCACGGCAATAACATGCATCCTCCCTGCGAAGGATCGAATTGTCACGCCAGCCCTATCTAGAGAAGGAATCCTTCTCTTTTCTTTTTTTTATCGCCCTTGAGGCGATTTTTTGGTACAATAATTATATATAGAAAAACAATGGCAAACAGAAAACGTCCTGATTCCAAACTGCTGGTAATCATTATTCTCTTGGTGCTCTTGGGCCTGGTGATTTTAGCCAGCGCCTCTTCGGCATATTCTTTTAAGAAATACGGCAATACCTATTATTTCTTGCTGCACCAGATAGAGTTCGGGCTTTTGCCCGGGCTTCTTTTGGGCTTTCTGGCTTACAGGACAAGCCTGGAGAAAATCAGGAAGTTCAGCCCCAAGCTCATGCTTCTGACTTTAATGGCCATGGTGGCTGTATTTCTGCCTTTCATAGGTTCCCAAGGCGCTGATGCTTCCAGATGGATAGGCATAGGCAGCTTTTCCTTCCAACCGGCTGAATTATTGAAGCTGGCTTTCATTTTGTATTTCGCCTCCTGGCTGACCAGCAGGACTGAAAAGGAAAAGAAGATGGCCGGGGAGGGCAAGCCTGATTTCAGCAGGACTTTCGGGGCTTTCCTTTTTCTGATACTGGTGATTGGTATTTTGCTCTACCTCCAGCCCAATGTCAGCACCCTGGCCGTGATCATGGCCATTGCTTTGGTAATGTATTTTGCCAACAACACGCCTTTCAGCCATACCATCTTTGTCTTTATCCTAGTGGTAATAGGCATACTGGTTCTGATCCAGATTGCGCCTTACAGGCTGGCACGCTGGACAGTGTTCATTAATCCCGATTATGATACCACGGGCACAGGATATCAGCTCCAGCAGTCACTCTTTGCAGTAGGTTCCGGGGGCTGGGCAGGCAAAGGGTTCGGTTTAGGGGTACAGAGGTTCGGCATCCTGCCCCAGACCATTTCCGATTCCATCTTCGCTGTTTTTGCCGAAGAAACAGGTTTCATAGGGGCCTGCTTGCTGGTTTTCCTTTTCCTGGCTTTTGCAGGGGCAGGATTCAAAACAGCCAAGAAAGCCCAGGACAGTTTCCAGAGACTGACTGCCATAGGCATCAGCTCCTGGATTATCATCCAAGCTTTTGTTAATATTGGAGCAATGACAGGCATTCTGCCTTTAACAGGCATTCCCTTGCCTTTTATAGGCTACGGGGGCTCGGCCCTGGCTCTAGAACTTGTGGGCATGGGCATACTTTTAAACATATCCAAAAACTCATGAAGATACTTTTTACAGGGGGAGGAACAGGCGGCCATGTAGTGCCCCTTTTGGCAGTGGCCAGGGAGATAAGGAAGATTTACCAGGGACAGGACCATCTCAGGTTCTTTTACATGGGACCCAAGGATGATTTCGGAAAAGCTCTGCTTTCCCAGGAAGACATAATCGTTAAAAACGTTCTGGCCGGAAAGTTCAGGAGATATCCGGGCTTTGAGTCATATTTCCAGAATTTCATTGGCTTTGTTTTCTTAATACCTCTGGGCATTATCCAGTCTTTTTTCCGGCTCCTGTTTTTGTACCCTGACATTGTTTTCAGCAAGGGAGGGTTCGGGTCCGTGCCCGTGGTTATTGCCGCCAGGATGCTTTTCATTCCGGTGGTGATACACGAGTCAGATATTGTCCCGGGATTTGCCAACAAGTTCGTCAGCAAAGCAGCAAGAAAAATCCTGGTTTCTTTTCCCGGGACCAAGTACTTTGCCTACAATAAAATGAAGGTGACTGGCAATGCGATCAGGAAAGAACTGCTTGCGGGCACTAAAGAAGAAGCCAGGGAATTCTTCAAGCTGGGCAAAGAAAAGCCCATAATCCTGGTTATGGGCGGGTCCCAGGGAGCCGAAAGGATAAATGACAAGATCCTAGAAGGACTGCCTGCCTTGCTTCAGGAATTTGAGGTTATCCACCAGAGCGGAGAAAGGAATTTCTACCGGGTCCGCAACGAATCCAGGATTACCATAGAAAAGTACAAGACCCTGGAGAGCTCCTACCACCTTTTCGCTTTTTTGAAGGAGCCTGAACTGAAATATGCTTTGGCTGGGGCTGATTTGATTGTTTCTCGGGCAGGCTCTAACACCATCTTTGAGATTGCGGCCGTCAGCAAACCCTCTATCCTGGTGCCTTTGCCTGAAGCTGCCCAGAACCACCAGGTGGAAAATGCCTATGCCTATGCTGCTACCGGAGCCTGCGTGGTCATGGAGGAGAACAATTTCAGCTCCAGGTTTTTCCTGGAAAAGCTGAGGTTTTTGTTCGCCAATCCCCAGGAGCTGGAAAAGATGAGCAGAGCGGCCAGGGAGTTTGCCAGGCCTGAGGCTGCCAAGATGATTGCCCAGGAAATATTAAGCACTGTTTCAAAATGAAAACCAAGGAATTTAATTTAGTCAAAGAAGGAGCTGTCAGGGTCAGGATTGCCCCTTCTCCCACAGGATACTTACATATGGGAACAGCCAGGGCAGCGCTTTTTAATTATCTCTTTGCCAAGCAGAACCAGGGCAGGTTCATTTTGAGGATGGAAGACACTGACAAGGCCAGGTCTTTGCCTGAATATGAAAAGGATATAATTGAAAGCCTGAAATGGCTGGGTCTGGACTGGAACGAAGGGCCTGATGTAGGAGGGGATTACGGGCCTTACAGGCAGAGCGAGAAAACAGATGCTTACAAAGATTATCTGGAAAAATTATTGGCAGAGAATAAAGCCTATTACTGCTTCTGCTCCCAGGACGAGCTTGAAGCCCAGAAGCAGTACCATATGTCGATAGGGGAGGCACCCAGATACAATGGCAAGTGTTCTGGCTTGGACAAAAAAACAGTCAAGAAATATCTGGAAGAAAAAAAGCCTTCGGTGATAAGATTCAGGACTCCTGCGAAAAAAATTGTCTTTGAAGATATGATTAGGGGAAAACTGGAGTTTGATTCAGGCCTGATGGGGGATATAGTTATTGCCAAAGACCTTTTAAATCCTTTGTATAACTTTACGGTGGTAGTTGATGACTACGAAATGAAAATCAGCCACGTGATCAGGGGTGAAGACCACATCTCCAATACTCCCAAACAAATGCTGCTCCAGGAAGCTTTGGGATTCATCCATCCCCGCTACGGGCATCTGCCCCTGATACTGGGCACTGACAGGAGCAAAATGAGCAAAAGGCATGGGGACGTGGCTGTTTCCACTTACAGAAAAGAAGGATATCTGCCCGAGGCAATCATCAACTTCATTGCTTTCCTGGGCTGGAATCCCGGAGACGACAAGGAAATATATTCTTTGGCAGGGCTGATTAAGGATTTTTCTCTGGAAAAAGTCCAGAAGGGAGGAGCTGTCTTCAATGTCAAGAAATTGGAATTTCTTAACGGCTTTTACATCAGGAAAAAATCTTTGGAAAAGCTGGCTTTGCTCTGTCTGTCTTACTGGCAGGAACAGGGTCTGGTGGGGCAGGGGAGTGCTGACATGAAATACCTGGAAAAGGTAGTGGCTTTGTACCAGGAAAGATTGAAAAAACTTTCTGAAATTATTGAACTTACTGATTTCTTTTTCAAAGAACCTGAATATGACAAAGAATTGCTTAGCTGGAAGGGGAGTGATGATAAACAAACCAAAGCCTCCCTTGACAAATTAGAGCATTTATTGTCAAAAATAAAAGAAGCTGACTGGAACAGGGAGCATCTGGAAAGCGCAATCATGCCTGAAGCGGAAAAATCCAAAGACAGGGGATTAATGCTCTGGCCTTTCAGGGCTGCCCTGAGCGGCAAGCAGTCTTCAGCCGGACCTTTTGAGATAGCTAGTGTCCTGGGCAGGGAAAAGACCCTGGACAGGGTAAAGAGAGCTAAAAACATGCTATAATACAACATTATGAGAAAAACCATCATTGCTATATCAATAGTGTCTCTGATGATTCCTTTTGTTGCTTTAGGCCAAATAAAGGCTCCTGAGAGCACTGACCAAGCCAAGGAGATGATAGGCAACCTCTGGGACCAGGGCAAGCAGCAGATGCCCCAAAACCTGAAAAACAGCTGGAATAATGATGTTTTGCCTGTCTGGCAGCAGATGTACGGCTGGTTTAAGGTAAATATATGGCCCAAGGCCAAGCAGGCTATAGAAAAGCAGAACCCCAACCTAAAGCAGGACTATGAGACCGAGAAAGGGGAGTTGGAACAGGAAGTCAGGGAAAGGATCCCCGGAATCAAAGAAGATTTAAAAAATTTGAAAGATAAAATAAAAGATTTGCTGAAATAATTTTTTAAAAAAATAATGCCATAAAGCAGCGGGGGAATGGCTTGACAGGGCTTTTGGCCCTGTTATTATATATCTATACAATGTCGGACAATGTAGGTTAAGCGACCTTTCCCTTGTATAAATATAAAAAAGCTTCTAAGGACCCTTTTGGAGGCAGTTTGGCGCCACTCACCCACCAATATTTTAATTATTTTGTCAGTAGAAAATAAAATTAAAAAATATTTATTTATTTTTTTAAAAAATATATTTATGAAAAGATCCGATTCCCCTATTATCAGACATATCCCCGATTTTCTTGATTTTTGCGAAGTTGAAAAGGGTTTGTCTGAAAAGACCCAGATCAACTACTCCAGGTACCTGAATAAGTTCATTATATGGCTAAAAGGCACGAATAAGGCTAATTTGCTCCCTCATGAGCTTACTCCCGACCATATTTGGGATTATAGGCTGTATTTAAGCCGTTTTAAGGGGGAAAACGGGCTTCCTTTGAAGAAGACCACCCAAACCTACTATTTAATCGCTTTAAGGGCCCTTTTAAGCTATTTTACGGCTAAAGACATAGAATCACTGCCTGCCGATAAGATAGGGCTTCCTAAGGCCGATAAAGGCGAAAAAACCGTTAAATTCCTTAATTTAGAGCAGATAGAGAAGCTTTTACTGGCTGCAGACCCTTCTACGCCTATAGGCTTAAGGGACAGGGCTATTCTTGAGTCTTTATTCTCTACGGGTCTTAGGATAGCTGAGCTTGTGGCTTTGAACAGAGAACAGTTTGCTAATATTAAACTGAAAAAAGATTTGGAACTGGGAATTATTGGCAAGGGCAGCCATCCCAGGACGGTATATTTCTCTGACCGGGCTTTAAGTTGGATTAAGAAGTATCTTAGTACCCGTACTGACAAGGAAAAACCTTTATTTACCCATTTCCGGGCCCGGGAAGATGCTGATCCCCGACTCACCTCTCGTTCGGTTGAAAGAATTGTTAAAAGATATGCTGTTCTGGCCGGAGTACCTATCTTCACTACTCCCCACACCCTTAGGCACTCTATGGCTACTGATTTATTAACTCAAGGTGTTGATTTAAGAACTATTCAGGAATTCTTAGGACATAGGAATATTGTGACAACCCAGATATATACTCATGTGACTAATAAAAGGTTGCGTGATGTTCATAGGCAGTACCATTCTTTAGGTAAAGAATAACCGCTAGTCCCCTAGTGGTGTTGGTGTTTATTGAAATGTCGCACAATATTAGAGCCCTACGGATTACTTAACCATTCTTCTAAACCTAGGTTTAAGTGTGGTTCGCATTTCTTTTTTAATTCTTTTTCTAATTCAATGAGCCTCTCCATATCTTGCGGAGGGAAATATCTTGGCTCCATATCTTTATCACGATGATAATCTCTAGGCTCAACAGCATAATCTAATCTCTTTTTAAGTTCTCTATATTCTTGATATATCTTTTCACAATATAATTTTAAGTCGTCCATGTTTTTATTTTTTATTTAATCCTAAACCTCCCTGATTTTACTAATTTAATACTGTTGTAATTATTGGGATCGCTAAATTCAAATTGCCAAATAGAATAGACATCTTTATCGCTCTCTTTATCAAAAAACAACGTAATAACTTTTTTCTTTGTCTGCGATTGCCATTGCCTAAATGGATAAAAAAGCTGGCGGATTATGACATTCGTGGCATTAAAATTTTTGGCTTCAATAAGCACTATTTGATTTTTTCCTTCGTAGCCGGCATCTACCTCCGTTTGTACGCTGGAAACCTTAATAACTTGCTTACCAACCCTGAATTCAAAGTCAGGAGTATACTTCCTGCCCCTTACTGTAAGAACAAGGGATGGGTCCTCCATAAAGGTGCGAATCAAGCTCGAAGCATAGGCAAAATCAAGATGCTGCATTTCCGAATTGCCTATTTGTGCCGTATCTAATTGGAAATCAAGTTTTGAATGATAAACAACAACTTCTTTTTTGATTTCCGGAATATCAACATACCCCTCCCCTTTTATAATATTGTAGTAGCCATTTTTTACTGGAAGCAAAAATAGGTTATACTTTTTGAATATATCCGGCCTGCTTTCCCTGCTGTCTTGTTTGCATAAAATACGGACTTCCTTTTCGCTTGTTTCCTTAAATCGTTGGCATGCTCTTTTTATCTGTATTGCCGAAATGGGAAAAGGAGATTTATCAAAATCATGGTCTAAAATTTTGTAATCATCGAATATTTTCTCCCAAGATCTGCTGTTTGCCATAAAATTATAATAATTTACTTTTAATATTTTTATCTAACTCTTCAAAACGCTTAATAGATAAATCTAAGTATTTTTTCTCCGTATCAATTCCAATAAAATTCCTCCCTAAAGCATAGGCGGCCATCCCGGTTGTTGAGCTTCCAGCAAAAGGATCGACAATTAAATTACCTTTATTGGTACTAGCAAGCACCACCCTTTTTAATAAATCTTCTGGTTTCTGAGTTGGATGTTTACCAAATTTCTTCTCGGCTGGTTTAGGGGTTCCTATAGACCATACTGAACGCATTTGAGTATTGGGCTTCTTAATAAAATCTTCTGGCCAGCTATTATTCTTCATCAGCTCATAATTAAAAGTGTGCTTTGCCTCTTTTTCTTTTCTTGCCCAAAGTAAAGTTTCGTGGCTTGCGGTGAAATAACGGCAGCTTAAATTCGGCGATGCATTAGGTTTAAACCAGGAAATGTCATTTAAAATATGGAATTTAGCAACTTGCATTGCAAAACCACACTGATAAATAGAATGGTACGTTCCGCTTACCCAGAGACTCCCGCCAGGCTTCAAAACCCTTCTTACGGCCTTTATCCAATCGAGGTGAAATTCAAAATCCTTTTTTAAACCATTACTCCTATCCCATTCTCCTTTGTTTACACTTACGCGCTTCCCAGCATGAAGACTAAATCCCCCATTAGAAAGCATATAAGGAGGATCGGCGAAAACCATATCAACAGAATTTTCTGGAAATTTCGCAAGGACATCCAAACAGTTGCCCTGATATAGTTTAAATTTTGGCTTCTCATAATACGACCTATATATTCCCACAATCTCTTTTTTCTGTTCGACAGTTGGACCCTCCTTCCTTACCATTTTTCCAATAAGTTTTATTCCGTCGTGAAAAGGAATATCTTTATACTTTGGATTTTCTGCCTTAAGAAACCTGCGAAGAGAATTTTGTATTATATAGCGCTTTACGGTTGTGCCCTCTGAAGTCTGAGCTAAAACAATATCGCCTGAACTGAAATCTTTTGTCTTTCTAAACAAAATCAAATCTCCGTCATTGATATTGGCATTAATCATGGAGTCGCCCATCACGCGCACAACCATTAAATCATCAGCAATGGTTTCCACGTCTTTTGATAAAGGTTGCCAGGCGCCCACCTCTTCTATGGCTTCGGTAAATCCTCCAGCGGAGGTATATCCTACTATTGGAGCCAAAGGAGAAACATCAAGCACTCTGTATCCTTTTTTAAGAATCTTGATTCCCCTAGCTGAACCCTCCTCCCTCCTGATAAGATTTTTTCTTTCTAGAATAGAAAAAGTATCCAAGAGGGTTTGGTTTGAAGAAATTTTGAGTTTTTCTTTAAGCTCACTAAAAGAGGGCGGAAAACCGGCAGAAACTAAACTGTCATAAATATTTTCCAGGACCTCCCTTTGTCTTTTTGTTATACCCTCCTTTTGCATGTTAAATAATAATACCGACCACTTGGTCGGGTGTCAATAAGACTTTATCCACAGCCCCATTTAAACAATATTTCAATAGCCAAAACGTCGCACAATATACCTTGTAAGACATTAATATGCGTTGACAAGCAACATTTTAAGAGTAATATCAAAGAATCAGCACCTTCAAAAGGAGGTTTGCGTGCATGATCAGTCCTTACAAGAAGCTGGGTTACAAGATACTATTCGTCTACTTCATCGTATTGATTCTTCTCTGTTTCATCTTTTACGAATCTCTTATCCTTCTGGCCGTATTATTCATATCAGCCACCTTGTTGTCCGCTCTGGCTTTTAACCGGCTTGCGGACAAAATCGACAGAGAAGAACTTTCAAAAGCCTTTGACAGGTGCGCGGAAGAAGCTATCCAAGAAGGAGTACCACAAAAAGTAGA
>Ga0233421_10000598_pt1 | contig 14446 bp, 9 predicted proteins | sample Watercolumn_Mata_3_FD_182725 | JGI IMG/M metagenome (GOLD analysis project Ga0233421, IMG submission 182725) | Freshwater microbial communities from Lake Matano, South Sulawesi, Indonesia - Watercolumn_Matano_2014_107_MG | ecosystem: Environmental > Aquatic > Freshwater > Lake | place... | reverse complement strand
TCTGAACGAGCAGGGCGGCGGGCTTCGCTTCGGCTCAGACGGCGCGGGATTCCTCACCCTCGCCCCCTCCTCCCGCGCCGTCCTCGCTTTTTGGGCGGCGGCGAAAAACCTTAACAAACCTCAAAAATTCTGCTAAACTGAAAATATGCAAGAAGGACAATTTGAACAACGTCCCCAATCTCCGGTTCAAGAAACCGAGCAAGGTTCAAAACCGGAGACTATGCCTGATAAACGACAACAAGATAAAATTGTCGCCGTTTTTGATTCTGGAAATTTTGACCTGATTTCTGAAAGGCAAATTAACGTTAGAGATAATCAGCGCGAAGAATTTTTGCAAAAAGTTGCCAAAGGCGAGATAGATGAAGCAAAATTTAAAGAATTAATTTTGAACATCAAACCACCAATCGCTTATGAACAAGATCAAAACAACCCCGCCGAACTTTATGGCTCCGTTTCTGGCAATAAACAAATGAGAGGTTTGATAGCCGAGTTTGCGAGAGGCGATTTTAACCAAAGAGACAGTTTGAATCCGCAAGACCTTGTGGCATTTCTGCGGAAATATCCGGAGCCGTCGGCATTTGAAAAAGACGCACAGGGATTTTTAGATGAAATCGAACAAGCAAATTCTCCGCAGAAACGCCAAGAATATGAGGAATCGCTTAAAGAATTTATGCATACCGTTTACGGCAAACGGCAGGAATATTACAACCAAGAAAAATTATTGCGCACTGAAGCAGATGCGAAATATCCTGAGTTGGTCAAAGAGAGAGCGAGAACAGAAATGCGTTGGGCAATAAGACAAGAAACCGACGAAACAAAAGTTGAGCAATTACTTAAAGACGAATTTGTAAATATTTTTGAAGATATCAAGAAACGCGGCTATCCAGTGAGCGCAGATATTCTTTACAGCCGCGGTTATCAAGAATTAAGAAATAGGAACTCGATTATCAGTATCGCTGAAAAAAGAATCGGTGATTTGCGAGGTGTATATGACGCTCCTGCATTTATGCACCTTGAGGAAGAAGCCCTAAACAAAGTTTTGGGCAACGAAGCGCATCAAGAGAAATCAGAAAAGGTAGAAGAATTAAAGGAGGCTCGCCAGGAGCTTGAAAATTTTCAAATTGAAACGATAGAAGACAAGGATGCGGAAAAAATTCTTGAAAAAGTAGAAATCCACGGCGACGATTTTATGGGAAAATTTTTAACTCCCGAAGTTTTGAAAGAGGAAGGGCTTTTACCGAAGCATAAAATACGAATCGGCGATTCGGTGGTCTGGTTTTCGTCATCTGGTTATGAATTAGGCGAGGGACGAGTTGCAGTAGTAGCCTACGTGGAAAAACAAGGGAAAGTTACTGCTCGTTCATATTATCGAAGTAATTCTCAAGGTGTCTGGCGTTATTTGCCGGACTATACAACGGATGAAAGCGGAGAGATGAACTGGTACGGCAAAGGGCATAGTGAAGAAAGCATAACTCTGCCCGTAGTAATGCAAAAAGCACTTTCTGAAATCACGAGAGAGGACATGCCGGTTTTGAAACTAAAGAGAAATCCGGACTTTATTTTTGCGGGAACGGCGCAGAAATTTGGCAAAAGCAGTGGTGAATATTATCGAGAAATTGAAACAAGTCCGAGAAGGTTAGAGGGTGGATTTTATGCTGAGCGAGGCAAAACTCCACCGGAACAAATTCGTCTTTCATCAGAACAATCGCCGGATTTTTCAAAATTGCTGACAAGTTGGGAACAAAAAACCAGCGTCTATGGACAGGTTGTGGTTGAAGTTTTTCCATCAAAAGACGGTGCGCTCAAATTTATGTTTTGCAAGGATGCCGCCGGACGGGTTTGGATTGGCGGCGTTGAAGATAATAGCGAAATTCAATCAACCGGACTAAAGAAATCGTGGATAGAAGGTGGCGACCTTGCAACGCCGGCATTTGAATACAAAACTGGAAGAACAGATCAAACAGGCGGGTATGGAAACGACAAAATACGAAACGGACCCTATGTTGACATGTATGAAAACTACCTCAAAAAAATTCCGGTTGTCCAAGAATATCTTAAATCAAGTTCAGTGCGCCGACCCGAAAAAATGCCGACGCCAATTCCTCAAGTTGAACGGCGAGCGACGATTGACGGCGCGCAAAGTTTTGCCGAGCTTTATCAAGCTATTGAGCAAGTTGGCGGGTTACAAGGTTCGCAGCAGTTTTATCAACCGTCAGAGTTGAGGAATATTATCGAGCGAGTACGAAAAGGAGAACTTGATACATCTTATATTACACGAACAGGCGGATTGAGGAGCAGAGTTGAGGATATATTCAGACTTGAGGAATTAAGAAAGAGAGTGGTTGCCTAAAAAAGTTTCGCCGCCGCCCAAAAAGCGAGGACGGCGCGGGAGGAGGGGGCGAGGGTGAGGAATCCCGCGCCGTCTGAGCCGAAGCGAAGCCCGCCGCCCTGCTCGTTCAGAGCAGAAGCCAGCAAAAAAGTTTTCTTTTCCTTTTAGAAGAAAAAATCCGGCGCGCGCAAATCAAAAAATGTAAAGAAAACTTTTTTGCTGGCTAGCGAGCGTCAGCGAGCGGCGGCGGGACGGAGCGGTCAGTTGCTTTCAAAATAGGTTCGGATTTGGTTTAATAAATGCACCAGAATTTGACTTTCAGATTTTTTGCCGACCAAACTCGCGGCGCGATGCGCCGCGGCATAGGGAAACACTGGCTCGCCGCGCAAAGCGCGGCTCGCCAAGCGCAGGTTCGAAATCCCTTGCGATTTTTGTATTTGCTTTGCCCGAAAAAGAATTTTTGCTATAATGAACTTGCGCCCACAAATTATGATTGCTTATTTTAATGGCCGTCTTTGGACCACTTTGAGCAATCATTGTGGGCGCACCAAGGGCGGCCATTTAAGTTTTAATAAATTTTTAAAATTATGAGCAACATTATCACTTCGCAAAAATTCTTTTTATACGCCCGCAAGTCCACGGATGTGGAAGATAAACAAGTGCGGAGTATTGAAGACCAGATCGCAGAATTGCGCGCCTTTGCCAAACAGGAAAATTTGAATGTGGTTGATATTTTCATTGAAAAGCAATCCGCCAAAATTCCGGGCAGACCAATTTTTAACGAAATGCTAAACAAAATTGAGCAGGGCGAAGCAAACGGAATTTTAGCTTGGCATGCGGATAGACTGGCGCGCAATTCTGTTGATGGCGGCAGAATAATTTATCTTTTGGATTGCGGGCGTATTCAGACGCTCAAATTCCCCACGCTGTGGTTTGAAAATACTCCGCAAGGAAAATTTATGTTGAACATTGTATTTGGGCAAAGCAAATACTATGTGGATTCTCTTTCCGAAAACACGAAGCGTGGTTTGCGCCAAAAAGTAAAACGAGGTGAATATCCAGGCCCCGCTCCGATTGGCTACATCAACGACAGCCGCACAAAATCGGTGGTGGTGGACAAAAAGAAAGCAAAAATCGTCCGCGGGGCCTTTGAACTTTATGCCGAGGGAAATTCGCGGCTTGATGATATTTCAAACTTTTTGGCACAGCGCGGGATTTTATCCCGCGGCGGAAAGAGAATCCACAAGACGAGGGCGACTTTTATCCTTTCCAATCCGTTCTACTGCGGTTTATTCAAATACGGCGGTGAACTCCACGAAGGAAAATACGAGCCAATCATCGCAAAGAAAATTTTTGATAAAGTCCAAGAAGTTTTGAAGCAGAGAGGACGGCCGCACCGCAAAACCAAGTGTGAGCCGCAACCCTACTGTGGATTATTGAGATGCGAAAGTTGCGGAATGTCTGTAACTGGCGAATACAGAACGAAAAAGCAGAAAAATGGAAATGTTCACGAGTATATTTATTATCACTGCACCAAGAAAAACAAATCAGTAAAATGTCCCGAACCCTGTATTCGCCAAGAAGAACTGGACAAGCAACTTTCGCAACTCATTAAAAAATTTTCTTTGCGTGCGAATTGGGCGGAAAAACTTTTGCAAATGGCAGAAGCAGACAAGGGAAAATCCGCCCAATCCGTTTCTGCTTTTGTTCAAGAAAGTCAAAGTAATATCCGAGCCATTCAAACTAAACTCCAGCGACTTTTGGACGGCTACTTGGAACAAGATATTGAAAGAGAAATATACCGAGACGAGAAAGCAAAATTATTGAGCGAGAAAAAGTCGCTGGAAGAGAAAATTTCGCGGATTGAACAAAAGCAGAATGATTGGCTCGAACCGATGGAAAACTGGATAAATTACGCTCAAAATATAGGAAAAATCGCAAGGGATAGCAACCTTTTGGAGAAAAAGGTTGCTGCCAAAGAAATCTTTGGCTCGAACCTGCGCTTGGCGAGCCGCGCTTTGCGCGGCGAGCCAGTGTTTCCCTATGCCGCGGCGCATCGCGCCGCGAGTTTGGTCGGCAAAAAATCTGAAAGTCAAATTCTGGTGGACGGTATAGGATTCGAACCTATAGCCCCCGCGATGTAAACGCGATGCTCTGCCGTTGAGCTAACCGTCCCTGCCCAGGGCGGGACTCGAACCCGCACGCCCAAAAAGGGCATAGAGCCTCAGTCTATTGTGTTTACCAATTACACCACCTGGGCGAATTTTTACTGTTCTGAACTCTCCTTTTTCTTGATCTTGGCCCTCTTTCCTTTTGCTCCTCTGAGGTAATAAAGCTTGGCTCTTCTGACTTTGCCCTGTTTGACCACCTCTATCTTGTCTATATTGGGGGAGTGGACGGGAAAGATTCTTTCCACGCCTATGCCGGAAATGGTTTTTCTGACTGTTATAGTAGAGCTTATCCCTTTTCCGTGCTTTCTGGCCAGGACCACGCCTTCAAAGACCTGTATCTTTTCCTTGTCTCCCTCCTTGTATTTTTGGTATACCTTGACCGTGTCTCCGGATTTTATCCCTTCGCTGTCCTTTTTAATCTGGGCCTGGTCAAAAGCTTGTTTTTGGTTGTTCATTTTAGGTTGTTTAATATTTCTTTTAATTCTTTCGGCAGATCAGAATTGAATTCTTTCATCTCTCCGTCAGGCATTTTAATCCTGAGATAGCTTGAATGGAGGAACTGCCTTTTCAGGTCTTTGGGCTGTTCCTGGCCTTTGAACCCGTAAAGCACATCCTTGACAATGGGAATTCCCAGATAGGCCAAGTGGGCTCTGATCTGGTGTTTTCTGCCTGTCAGAGGCTCTATCTCCAGTAAAGCATATCTTTCGAATTCCTTCACTATTCTATACCTTGTTTTGGCTTTTCTCAACCCCTGCTTTTTGGATTCCGGGCTTAGGGCTAGATAGGCCTTTTGTTTCCTTCTGTCTGCTTCAGACCTTCCCAGCAGAGTTTCTATCTCTCCTTCTTGGGACTTGGGCTTACCTGTAACCAAGGCTAGGTATTTCTTGGATACTTCTCCTTTCTGGAACTGTTCCTGAAAGAATTCTAAAGCCTTATTGTTCTTTGCTATCAGGAGAATTCCTGAAGTGTCCTTATCCAGCCTGTGGATTATGCCGTATCTGGGGGATTGCCCTACTTCTTCTAAGTATGGAAATTCTTTTAAAAGAATATCAATCAGGGTGTTATCCTTGGTTTCCCCTTCAGGAAAAACTACTAACCCTGCCGGTTTGTCTATTACCAGCAGGTCATTGTCCTGATATATGATTTCCATACAGTGGGCGGTAGAGGACTCGAACCTCTGACCTTTTCAATGTCGATGAAACGCTCTACCAACTGAGCTAACCGCCCCTGGTGCGCGTGGGTGGGATCGAACCACCGACCTTTCGCTTATAAGGCGAATGCTGCTGCCACTGAGCTACACGCGCAGTTTAGACCTTCCTGACTCTTACTTTTACCGATTTTTCCCTTTCTGGCAAGCGCTTGACCTGAGAGCTTTTCTTGTGCTTAAGCAGCAGCTCGAATTCATCCCTTTCAATGGTTTCCTTTTCTATCAGGGTCTTGGCTATCTTGCCCAAGAGAGCTTTCTTTTTGGCCAGTATCTTCCTGGCAGTTTCTTCAGCTTCTTTGATGAACCTGGTCACTTCCTTATCAATTTCCGTGGCTATTTTCTCGGAATAATTCCTCTGTTCGGTTATTTCCCTGCCCAAAAACACCAGGTCGTCTTTATCTCCGAAAGACAGGGGGCCCAGAGAAGACATGCCGTATTCCTTGACCATTTTTCTGGCCAAGGTAGAAGCCCTTTCCAGATCGTTGGAAGCCCCTGTGGTAATCTCCCCAAACTTAATCTTTTCAGCGCAGTATCCTCCTAGCAAGGTAGCTATCTCAGAAAGGAATTCAGTCCTGGTTTTAATCTTTCTTTCCTCGGAAGGCATTTTTAAAGTGTATCCTGCTGCCGTTCCTCTGGCCACTATGGATATTTTTCTGATGGGCTCTGAATTGGGGAGCGAAACAGAAACCAGAGCATGGCCTGCTTCGTGAAAAGCAGTTATCTTTTTTTCGTTCTTGGAAAGTATGTGGCTTTTTCTTTCAGGACCCAGCAAAACCTTTTCAATTGATTCCAAGAGTTCCTGCTGGGAAACCTGGTTTTTGTTCTTCCTGGCAGCCAGAATGGCAGCCTCATTGACCACATTAGCCAGATCTGCGCCTGAAAAACCAGGAGTTCTTTCAGCCACTTCCTTTAAGTTTATATTTGAAGTCAAAGGCTTGTTCTGGCAGTGTATTTTCAGTATTGCTTCCCTGTCTTCTATGTCCGGAAGGTCCAAGACAACCTTCCTGTCAAACCTGCCCGGCCTGAGCAAAGCAGGGTCCAGAATATCCCCTCTGTTTGTGGCAGCCATTACAATGACATTGGTTTCCCTTTCAAATCCGTCCATCTCAACCAGAATCTTGTTTAAAGTCTGTTCTCTTTCATCATGCCCGCCTCCCAAGCCGGCTCCCCTGTGCCTTCCTACTGCATCCAGCTCGTCAATGAAAAGAATCGAGGGGGCTGATTTTTTGGCAGTGTTGAAAAGGTCCCTTACCCTGGCAGCCCCCACGCCCACAAACATTTCCACAAACTCAGAGCCTGAAATGGAGAAAAAAGGCACATTGGCTTCTCCTGCCACTGCCCTAGCCAGCAAGGTCTTTCCCACTCCGGCAGGTCCCAGAAGCAGAACTCCCCTGGGAATAGTTGCTCCTATCTGGAGGTATTTCTTGGGATTTTTCAGGAAATCAACTATTTCTTTTAACTCCTCCTTGGCCTCCTTTAATCCGGCCACATCCTTGAAAGAAATCTTCTTTTTGCCGTGCCCTTCTGCGCCGAAAATCCTGGCCCTGGATTTTGAGAAATCAAAAGCCTGGGTGGCCCCGCTTTTGGCCTGTCTGAAAAACATCCAGAAAAAGGAGACGAAAAGTAGCAGAGGAATTATGGTGAAAAGAATTGGGCTCAGCCAGCTCCAGACATCATTTTCCTGCTTGGTTTTGACGTCAACCTTGCTCAGTTTTTCCGCACTCACCCCGTAATTGATCAAAGACTGGGAAAGCGAGGATTCTGTTTCCTTTTCCGCCAATGCCTTTGAATTATCCTGGTATGAAATATCCAAAGCATTGCCCGAAACCACTATGCTTTTAACCTTTTCCCCGTTTATATCCGTGACCAGCTGGGTAAGAGAAATCTCCTTGGCGCTTCCCAGGGGCTGGTAGAAAAGCGCAAAAACGCTGGAGATAATCAGGAAAACCAGCAAAACGGAAATCATGTTTTTAAACAGATTTTTCATTTTCTAATTTTAAGCTCATTCTGTGCTCCTTGGAATCTATGGAAAGTATCTGGAATTTGTACTGTTTTCCGGCCTCCAGAGATGATTCCATTTTTGACTTGGTGCCGAATTCTGATATGTGGCAGAGGCCCTGGATTTTGGGGGAATTCTCCTCGGAAACTATCTGGATGAAGGCGCCGTAAGGATTAAGCTTGGTCACTATGCCTTCAACAATATCGCCCTTTTTGTACTTGCCCTCTATTTCCAGCCAGGGGTCTTTTTTCAGGGCTTTCAAGGAAAGCGAGACCCTGTCGTTGGAAATTGAGATGATTTTAGCTGAAACTGTTTCCCCGACTTTCACCACGTCAGTGGTGTTTTCTATCAGCTGCCAGTCCAGCTCGGAAATATGTATCAGGCCCTCAAGCCTGTCTTCCCCTTCCATGGGGAATTTAATGAAGACCCCGAAATCAGTAACTCCGGTGATTTCTCCCTGGACCACGTCTCCCACCTGGTAATTCTTGAGCAGTTCCCTCATCTTTTCATTGCCCTTGGCTTTTTCGGAAAGAATGAGCTTTCCTGTCCTGGGGTCCAGGTCAAAGATTTTAACCTCCATTTCCTTACCCACGAATTCCTGGAGCTCCTTAAGGATCTTCATGGAATCTCCTTTCTCAACCTTGGGATAGTGTTCTGCCAATAGCTGGGAAACGGGCAGAAAAGCAGGGATTTTTGAAACCTCTGCTATCAGGCCCCCCTTGTTGGCAGAGCTTATTTTTATGGTAATAGTCTCTCCTTTTTCCTTCTTTTCCCTGAGCCTTTCCCAGACTATTTCGCTTGAGGCCTGGTTCAGGGAAAGCTCTATGTATCCGTCCTCATTTTCCATCCCAATGATTTTAGTCAGTACAGTGTCTCCTATTTTCAGGCCCTTTAATTCCTCCTTGGCTTCTTGGAATTCCTTGCCGAAAATAGTGCCCACTCCTATCGCCCCCAAATCTAAAAAAGCGGCCGAGCGAGCCTTGCCTATAATTTTCCCCTCTATGATTTTGCCGATCTGGACCGGCTTGAGCGAGGTATCGCCTGATAAATCTTTCATCTTAAATTACATTTATCCTTTGAGTTGCAAAGGAATATTACTGTTCCAATTTACAATAATTGTTGAATTTTTGCAATAGGCGTGGTAAAATTGAATCAGGAACAGTTAAACCCATGAATATCTTTTGGCACGGACAATCCTGTTTTCAGATTTCCTCCTCTCAGGGCAAGGACCAGCAGGTAAACATAGTCATAGACCCCTTAGACGAGAGCTCGGGGCTCAGGCTTCCCAAACTAGAAGCCGATATTTTATTATTGACTGGAAAAAACTCGGGGGCCAAGAATGTTTCAGGCACACCTTTTATTGTTTCCGGACCCGGAGAGTATGAAACCAAAGAGGTTTTCATACAGGGAATTCCGGTGCTTTCCCAGGACAAGAAAGAATACAATACTATATATACCTTGGAGACCGAAGAGATAAAGATCTGCCATCTGGGTACTTTTGACCAGAAGGAACTAAGCGACGACGACGTGGAAAGGATAGGGGAAGTGGATATTTTGCTGATTCCTGTGGGCGGGGGAAGCGTAATCTCCTCCAAGGAAGCCATTAAGATAATGTCCCAGATAGAGCCAAAGATAACCATACCCATGTATTACCAGATCCCCAAGCTTAAAGCCAAGCTTGAAGGCGCGGACAAGTTCTTAAAAGCCATGGGCCTTAAAAACGTCGAATCTTTGCCCAGGCTTTCAATTAAAAAGAAGAATATTTCTTCTGAAGAAGCGAAAATTATCATATTAAACCCATAACATATGAGTCTTCTTCAAAAATTACAGGGACTGCCCGAAGAGAGGAAGAAAACAATCCTCTGGGTGACAGTGGGCCTGATAGCAGTAGTCCTTTTTATCTGGTGGTGGAACAATTTCCAGACCAAGATATCGGGACTGCAGATATAATCCCCGAGAGAATGATTTTTAGATAATCAAGTCTTTTTAAAATGCCCAAGAAAAAGCCGGAAGAGAAAAAAAAGAATATTGTCAGCAATATAGGAACTCTTAAGCCCCGGGAAATCACCGAGGAAATGAAGGAGAGCTATCTTGACTATGCCATGTCGGTGATAGTCTCCAGGGCTTTGCCTGACGTCAGGGACGGTTTGAAGCCGGTGCACCGCAGGATTTTGTACGCCATGCTGGAAGAGGGGTTGAGGCACAATGCCAAGTTCAGGAAATCAGCCACAGTGGTGGGCGCTGTTTTGGGCAGGTATCATCCTCACGGGGACGTGGCTGTCTATGATTCCTTAACCAGAATGGCCCAGGATTTTTCTTTGAGGTATCCTCTGATAGACGGTCAGGGAAATTTCGGCTGTTTTACCAAGGATACGAAAGTGAAGCTTGCTGACGGCAGGAATCTTTCTTTTGAAGCTTTGATAGAGGAGCACAAGGAAGGGAAAAGAAACTTTACGTTCACGGTCAACAGTAAGGGAACCATAGAAATCGCAGAAATAATAAACCCCAGGATGACGATAAAACAGGCAGAGATAATGAGGGTGGTTTTGGACAACGGAGAAGAGATAAGGTGTACTCTCAATCACAGATTCATGCTCAAAAACCGCGTTTATCGGGAAGCCAAGGACCTGAAGCCCGGAGATTCTTTGATGCCTGCCTACCAGAGAATGTCAACCGAGGAGGACGATCCCAATGTCGTGGGATATTCAATGATTTTCCAGCCAGTTTCCGGATTGTGGGATTTTGCGCACATTCTTTCCGACCAATGGAACCTTTCCGCCGGGCAGTATAAGAAGAGCGCGGGAAAAATAAGGCATCACATTGATTTTAATAAGCTGAATAATAATCCGGACAACATAAAGAGGGTTGGATGGAAAGAGCATTGGCAGTCGCACTACAGATTTACCTCATTGAAACATAAGAACGATGAAGAATACAGAAACAAATTGGCCGAAGGGAGGAAGAGGTTTTGGTCTAACAATGAGAACAGGAAGGCTTATGCCCGGAGGCTCAGAGAGAGGAATATTAAGAACTGGCAGGATGAGAAATACAGGGAAAAAATGGGAATATTCTTGAGCCGGGTCAACAAGGAATATCTTAAGAACCATCCTGAAATCGTCAGGAATATGAGTTTGAGGGCTACGGCTACGCTAAAGAGATTGTGGCAAATACCCGAATACAGGAATTTTTTCCACGAGAAGATAGTGGCCAGTAATAAAAGGAGGATAACCAATCTGACCGGCAAGATGAAATTCTTAAAAATCTGCCGCTATCTCCAAGAAAGCAGTCTTTCTTTAGATAAAGAAAATTTCGAAAGGGTGAGAAGGGATGTTTTCGGCACGAAAAGCTTCACCAGTTGGAATTTGGGCATGAAAAAGTATTTTAACAACGACCCCAACCTTATTTTATGTGAGATAAGTGCCAATCATAAAATATTGGAAACAGAATTTTTAAGAGAAAGGGCCGATGTATATGATTTGACCATAGAGAAAACCCATAATTTTGCTTTAGCGGCAGGGGTTTTCGTCCATAACTCAATAGACGGGGACGCCAGCGCTGCCATGCGCTATACAGAATGCCGTTTGTCCAGAATGGGGGAAGAGGCCTTAAAAGACATTGATAAAGATACTGTTAATTTCATTCCCAATTATGACGGGACCAGGAAAGAGCCTTCTGTTTTGCCTTCTCCGATTCCCCAGTTATTATTGAACGGTTCTTTGGGCATTGCAGTGGGAATGGCCACAAACATTCCTACCCACAATCTGGGGGAAGTTTGCGATGCTTTGATACATCTTATTGAAAATCCCAAGGCAACCACCGAGGATTTATTCAAATTCATCCAGGGCCCTGATTTCCCCACCGGAGGCATAATCTACGACCAGAAAGCCATTATCCAGGCCTATTCCCAGGGCAACGGCCCGATTGTGGCCAGAGGCAAGGCAGATGTCCAGGAGCATGAAAAGACCAACAGGACCAGGATTATAATTTCGGAGATTCCTTTCCAGGTCCAGAAATCAGCCTTGATAGAGCAGTTTGCCTATCTGGTCCAGGAAAAGAAAGTGGAAGGCATTAAGGATATCAGGGATGAATCAGACAAAGACGGCATGAGGATAGTGATTGATTTGCAGAAGGATGCCTATCCCCAGAAGGTTTTGAACAGGCTTTACAAATTCAGCGATCTACAGAAGACATTCCATCTGAATATGCTGGCTCTGGCTGACGGAATCCAGCCCAGGGTTTTGAACCTGGTTGAGGTTTTGGAATATTTCGTAGCCCACAGGAAGGAGGTGGTGGCCAGAAGGACCAAGTATGAACTGGAAAGGGCCAAGGAAAGGGCTCATATCCTGGAGGGCCTGCACAAATGCCTTTCCAACATTGACCTGGTGATTAAAATCATCAAGACTTCTGCCAGCAGGGAGGATGCCGAGAAGAATTTGATGAAGAGGTTCAAGCTGAGCAAGATCCAGGCCAATGCAATTCTGGAAACCAAGCTGGCTGCTTTGGCCAAGCTGGAAAGGAAAAAGATAGAGGATGAGCTGAAGGAACTGAAAGCCAGGATAAAGGAACTGGCCGCAATTCTGGCCAGCCCCCAGAAAATCAAGGAAATCATCAAGAAGGAGCTCAAAGAGATTAAAACAACCTACGGGGACCAGAGAAAAACCAAGGTCCATGTCCAGAAACTGGGGGAAATAGCAGAAGAGGACCTGATACCCCAGGAGGAAACAGTCATTACCCTGACCCAGGGAGGCTACATCAAGAGAATAGACCCCAAGACCTATAAACTCCAGAAAAGAGGAGGCAAAGGCATCATGGGCATGAAAACTTTGCAGGACGACATTGTGGAACACTTTGTTTCTGCCCAAACCCATGATTCTCTGCTTTTCTTCACTGATTCAGGCAAGGTTTTCAGGGCCCAGGCCTATGAAATACCCGAAGGAACCAGGGTGGCCAAGGGCAGGGGTTTGCTTAATTTTTTGGAAATATCTACCGAAGAAAAGGTCTTATCAATCCTGGCCTTGGGCAAGGACAATGAAGCTTTGGGAACCAAATACCTACTCATGGTTACCAAAGATGGTATAATCAAGAAAACAGCTTTGGATGAATTTGAGAATGTCAGGCGTTCCGGCCTGATAGCCATTAATTTGAAAAAGGGAGACGCCTTAAAGAGCGTCAGGAAAACCACCGGACAGGATGAGATAATCCTGGTTACCAAGAAAGGTCAGGCCATCAGGTTCAAGGAAAAAGACATTAGGCCCATAGGCAGGGCAGCCTCAGGAATCAAGGGCATCAGGCTCAAGTCAGACGAGGTGGTGGGCGCAGACGTGATTACCAATGCTCCTGTTGCTCCGGGCAAACCCAAGGAGAAGGTCAAGAAATATCTGCTGGTTGTCTCAGAGAACGGATTCGGCAAGAGGACTGATTTGGACGAATACAGGCTGCGGGGCAGGGGCGGAACAGGAATCAAGACAGGAAAGATTACTTCCAAGACAGGCAACCTCATAGCTTCCAAGGTTTTGGACGATGAAGAGGATCTGATAGTGATTTCCAGAAAAGGACAGGTAATCAGGACCGAGATTTCCCAGATATCCAAGCTTTCCCGCTCCACCCAGGGGGTGAGGCTGATGAAGCTTGAGGAGGGGGATAAAGTGGCTTCGGCAACCTGCATATAAATCCATGGGAGAATTCCTTAACCCGGCAGAAATCTTAAAGAAGTTCCTGAAACTTAAGGAAGATATGGTTGTAGTTGATTTGGGCTGCGGTTCAGGGGGCTGGGCCATTCCTTTGGCCAAGAGGCTTAAAGACGGCAAGGTCTATGCGGTAGATATCCAGCAGGAGCCCTTATCATCTTTAAGGGCTAAAGCGCAGACGGAAAAGATTTCCAACATAGAGACGGTCTGGGCTGACGCCGAGCAGGGAACCAACCTGGTCAGGGGAAGCGCTGACCTGGTGCTTTTGACCAATATCCTGTTTCAGTGTAATGATAAGAGAAGGACTTTGGAGGAGGCCAAGAGGATAATCAAGAAGATTGGCAGGATTCTGGTGATTGATTGGAATCAGAATGCTCCTTTGGGGCCTGCCGAAGGCAGGGTTTCAAAAGAGGATATTAAGGAGATTGTCCAGGGGATAGGCCTGAAGGTTGAAAAAGAATTTGAAGCAAGCAATTTTCATTGGGGTCTAATATTAAAAATATGAAAAAAACATTTTTAATTCTTTTATTCTCTTTATTTTTAATTCCTTTAACAGCATCAGCGCTTACTGATACCCAATGTATAGCTGGGGGAGGAACTTATAGTTCCGGGATTTGTAATTGTCCTACCCACAGTAGCTGGTCGGGCGACACATGTGAATGTGATTATCAATACACCGGCAGCAAGGGCAAATGCACTAAAAGCACCTCAGGAGGAACTGACACCAGGTATTTACCATCAACCATAGAACAGAGCAACTGCAGCGCTATTTTGTGTGTCCAAAAATGTGACCTCAAACATACTGGATACTGCAGTACAGCTAAACAGCAAGCATACTGGAATGGTTCAAAATGTGTGTGTCCAGCAACCTATTACAGTGATCTTGCTCCGACAGCTGGTTCTAGTGGTGGGGGCAGCAGTGGGGGTAGTAGTGGAGGGAGTAGCGGTGGTTCTTCAGGCGGCGGTAGTTCCCAGCAGTCTAGCGGTGGAGGCAGCTATAACATACCCACAGGACCGGGCGAGGGTGGAATCAGCATAGAAAACCCTATCAAA
>Ga0233421_10000597_pt1 | contig 14462 bp, 15 predicted proteins | sample Watercolumn_Mata_3_FD_182725 | JGI IMG/M metagenome (GOLD analysis project Ga0233421, IMG submission 182725) | Freshwater microbial communities from Lake Matano, South Sulawesi, Indonesia - Watercolumn_Matano_2014_107_MG | ecosystem: Environmental > Aquatic > Freshwater > Lake | place... | reverse complement strand
TAGATGTCAGCTTTATATTCAAAAGAGGTAAAAAGAGGTACAAATGGCAAAGAAGAAAGTTAAGAAAGTAAAGAAAGTTAAGCACAAGAAAGTAAAAGTCAAGTCTTCTAAAAAATCAAAACATTCTAGAGGCAAGAGCAAGAAGAATAAGAAGAACAAAGTCAAGAAGATGGTTGCTTACTTCAAGAAAAAGAGATTATAATTAGTTTTTAGTTAATTTGAGTTTAGATGTTAGTCTGTAAGATTTTATTCATCTAATTTGTTTGTTATTTCATCTAAGCTAAATTGATTTAACATTCCAGCAAATTCATCTGCCTTTAAACTTAATCCATCAACAAGATTTCTCAATATTGTTTTGGTTTCTGGTCTTTGAGATTCTTCTTCCATTTCTTTAAATCTACGAATTACTGATAATGTTCTTTGATGATGATCGAAGATATATCTATAAATTTTGTCTTCTAACTCTTTTGCTCTTTCTGTTTGCCCTAAATTCTTAGCTACACGATAAAGGGTGTATAGTTTTCTGTATCCTTCATACCATTCATTTCTTATTTCCATAAGTTGTAACTACATAGTAGTATTTAAACCTAATGGGTATTCCAAAACCCATAAGAAAAGTTCTTCGAAAGCAAACTTTTCCTTGTCAATAAGCTTGAATGTGTAATTATATTTCTTGAATAAGGTCGTTATGTGTTTATTAAGAGATGATGTCAATAATAATATCTTTCCATTAGGTTTCATATACTTTTTAGCATCTTTTAAGAAAGGTTCAATTAATTGTGTTCCGTTTTTTCCGCCGTCCAAGTCAATGAACTTAGTTTCATTCTTTTTTGTTGGGATGTATGGAGGGTTGAAGAGGATTAAGTCAAATTTGTGTTTTTGGGGTTTTTTTAGGTTTGAGAATAAGTTTGTTTGGAGAAATTTTATGTTAGTATGTGCGTGGGAACTTTTGTCATCATTTTTATCTTTATATTGATTTAATTGAGGAGTGCATGAATTACTTTCTGCTCTGAGCGCATGCCTCTTAAACTCAACAACATATTTCTTTTTTAATTCATTGATAACTTCAGAATCAATATCACACGCAATAACATTCTTGCAGAATTTTGATGCTTCTTCTGCTAAAATACCTGAACCTGTTCCCATGTCAAGAACTGTGAAGTCTGAATCTTTTGAGTTGCAGAACTCTTTTACATGTTTTTTTATCAAGAATGAATCTTCCCTTGGTTCGTACATTTTTATGTTGGAAATTAGAGAAGAATAACACTTATAGATGTTACGTCGATATGTTGATATTTTTAGTCTTGTTTTCAAAAACAATAAAATCTGAATAATTACACTTATAGGTGTTCTTACGTCTGTATGTGGGGGATTAATTTAATTATTTCAGATGTCTCAGGATTTTGAAATCATAGAAAAATTACATAACATAAAAACATAAAGAAGGATTATTTGCCTTCAACTTTGCTTAGAATAAACTTACCAACTCTTTCTTGTCCATCAATATTCCAAAAACCAGTGTACAATAAATTTTCATTCTCTTTCTGGTATAATTGATTTACATAACCTGAGTATCCAATTTTTTGAGAGTGGCCTGCTAATATTGCAGATTCTGGCCTGTAAACTTTTTCAAAATCAACTGTTTTGTACCATCTGCCTAAATCTGCTCCATGACATGCGTCAAATGTTTCGCCAATCAAACCCTCAAAATCAGAAATTCCAAATAAATCTTGAATTGTCCCTTTTATTTTTTCTCCCTTAAATAGAGGAGGCAGGGGAGGATGAATTTTTCCCTCAAAAGGAAATCTTACTTCAACATTCATGACAAAAAGCCCGTGTCCTAGTAAAGACATTTCAAAGTCCTCATTTTCATGACGAGAACCCCAACAGCCATAATAATCTGCTTTTGCCTTTAGTTCTGGAAATCTTTTTGCAAAATCATGTGCTAATTTCGGGTCATAATCTAAATCTTTTTCAGATAATTCCATTAACAGATTGATTATATCTCTTTTTTGTGTTGTTAATTCACTCATTTTAATCAGGATAAAGTTCTCTGAATGCTTTAAGAGCAGCTGTGCCAAGGTCATCAGGCTTTGAATTTATTACTTTTGCCCCTAAATTTTTTGCAACTTCTTGAACACCTTTCTCATCTGACCATATTATTGCTTTGAGCCCTTTTTGTATTGCGTATTCTGCCATTTCAAGTGAGTTTGCACAATGTTCATTTATTGGATGTGGGAAAATAAATTGCGGTTTTCTTGGAGAATCATCTCCTCTAGAAGCCATTTCAAGGATAAGCACGAGTTGATATTTTCCTGAGTCAACTTTTTCTTTGAAATCTGGGAGATAACAAACATTATCTTGGGGGTTGTCATGTTTTACATAAGGAATTTCTATTCCCAATCTTGTCATTACAGGGCCTGACAAAATTGTTCCCCCTAATCCTGTTTCGTTTACACATAAAACTCTTATTTCTTTCATTTTTTATTTATTTTAGGTTTAATCATAATGCAAACTTTTCTATAAATTGTTTTCTTAAATTTTTCATGTCTAAAGGAAAATGTATAATAGCGTCTAGATTTCCTAATCTTCTTGCCATTTTTTCTATTCTTTCTATACCTACTGCAGAACCTGCTACTATTGGCAATCCTTTTTTCCGGCAATAATCTATTAATTCTAGTCCAGCAGCGTTTGCTCTAAAAGATAATTCATGTTCTCCTAATTCTACATAGTTATAATTAATTGAACCTCTTCCTGTGGGAATTTGAAGATCATAGATATAAACTCCATCAACTTTTGTACTATCTAAAAATCTTTTTGCTTCTTCTAAACTATCTCTATAATCTGTTTTAAAAAAAAGTCGTGGTTCTGGATATAATAAGTTTTCTATTACATCACCTACTACTACATCTTCTCTTGGATCAGAAACACATAATATTGTTTTTTCCATCTTAGTAAATAAATGCCTATTTTTTAAAGATTATGGTGAAAAATTATATGGTTCTTTCTATCTGTGCTTTTTTCGAAAACAACGATAATTATCACACTTATATGTGTTCTTACGTCTGTATGTGAGAGATAAATTTAATTGCTAATCAATAATTGACTAAGTTTCAAATTTGCGCTTCGCTTTTCAATAACAAAGTAACGAACTGAAAAACAACTAAACCTTAAAAATATCAATGTACTTTACGTCTGTATGTGAGAGATAAATTTAATTGCTAATCAATAATTGACTAAGTTTCAAATTTGCGCTTCGCTTTTCAATAACAAATGGAACTTAACCACAATATTATAGAAGTAGGGCTAGTTAAAGAATTATTTTATTACAACTTTCTTGATTCCGAAGAACTGGTCTATAGCTTGTGAAAGCTCAATAAGCCTTTGCTTGTTTCTTCCTATTAAGATTGCTTTGTTTTTAGGAAGGCTGAAAACCTGGACTTCTGGCTCGTGTGTTTCTGTTAAGGTTATTTCAACTCGCTTAAATTCATGCGGAAAGACAATTGCTTTTACAAACCTTTGGATTTCTTCCTGATTGTTTCTTTCAGGCTCTGCAATTATTCTTATTTTTTTCCCTATATTTTGTTCAATTCTTGGGAGATTCTTGTTGTTATCTCCTAATGATCTCTTTAGAAATTTTCTTGGGACTACAAAAACCCGGTGAATATTATAATCAAAACATGATTTTGCCTTGACTTGAGTTATTCTTTCAAATAAGTTCATGTTCTGGATAGTTTTCATGTCAAGTGTTGTTTTCATCTTCGTTACTTCTATAAGTTATGGATTTATTGTTTTGTGGTCTCTCTTCATCTTTTGTGTTTTTTTCTGAATAAACAAATAATATGTTACATTAATGATGTTATCTTTACCCTTTACTTTTCTTTCTTCTTTTTTCCTTCTTTGTCTTCTTTCTTTGGCTTTACTGGCTTTGTTTTTACAAGAGCTTCCTGGTCTGTTAACTTGACTAACAAGCCTGGCAAGCCAGTTCCTACTGGAACAGGCTGGTTTAGAATTAGGTTTTCGACTACACTGACAAGTTTATCATGAGTTCCTGCTATTGATGCATTTATGAAATGTTTTATAGGAGTTTCGAATGAAGCTCGTGCCAAGACAGATGGTTTTTCCTCGATAATCCCGATTCTTGTTGTTCCTTTGATTCCTCCTGAATTGGTCATTGCTTCTGAAATAATCTTAATGTGTCTTTCATCTATTGCTAAACCTTGATTTTCTATAACTCTCTTGACTTCTAATGAAATTGCTTGTCTTGCTGCTTCAATTCCAAGGACTTTTGTTATCTCATAGATATTATTAGTAATGGTCCTTGTTTTGTCAACTCCTTTGAGTTTCATTATTTCCTCGAAGTTGCTTCCTGCTGTTAAGATAACATTATCTCCATTATCTCTTCTGACTGGAAGAACCTGCTTGATGTTCTTTACTCCTGAGATAATTGTTTCCTTAAGCTTTTCTTTTTGATGATACAATTCTCCGTAACTTAGAGATTCTTTTGATTTTATAATTAATCTGTCTTCAGAGCCAATTCTTGCTTTGATGTTTTTCTTGTCAAGGCTTTCAACAACTTTCTCTACATTCAAATACAAATTCTTCAAAGTATCTTTGTTTAGAGAAATCTCGATTTTTGAATTGACAAAATCAATATCAATTTGCTTTGCTACTTCTGAAAGTTTGACTTCCTTGACTTTTCTTGCAAATTTCCTTACATCATCTTCATTGTCCATGTCTTTTTCAAGATATATCTCCATTGAAGGGGTTGATGGCTCTTTTCTTGCATCAAAAATCTCTATTAATCTTGGAAGTCCAACAGTGACCTGCATCTCTGAGACTCCTGCATAGTGGAATGTTCTTAAAGTCATCTGTGTAGCTGGTTCTCCAAGACTTTGTGCAGTTGTTATTCCTACTGCTTCTGCTGGCACAAGCTTGTTATCTTCAAGATGTTCTTTTGTGATGTCAATTCCATCTTCTCCATATTCAAATTGGATGATATTTGAGTTTGAATCTCTTACAGTCAAGTCATATTCTGATTTTAAGTCTTGTAATGCATTTGCTAATCTTCTATATAAGTATCCTGATTTTGGTGTTCTCAAGGCTGTATCCATCAGAGAGTCTCTTCCTGTCATTGCTGTAAAGAAGAACTCGTCTACATCCAGACCTTTTAAGAAGTTTGACCTTACAAATCCGCGAGCTCTTGGAGATAAGTCATCTTCTTTGAAAAATGATAGTGTCCTGTTGTTATATCCTATATCAATTCTCTTCGCCCATAATGCCTGCTGTCCTACTGCAACTGCCATCTGAGTAAGGAAAAGAACACTTCCTTTTGCACCGCATACCATCATGATATATGCTGGGTTGGATTTTTTCAAGTTCTTCTTGATAATTTCTCCTTCTTTTGTTCTAATCTCGTTCAATGTCTTTATGATCTTGATTTCTCTTGATTCCTCTAATGATTTTCCTGGAAGTATCTCTAGAGACTTATCTTCATACGAGCTGATTAATGAATCAACTTCTTTTTCAGCTTTGTTGATAATTTCCTGAGCTTCTCTTTCTGTTTTTTCTTCTGATTTGATGTCTTCTAATGAGATTGTGATTCCATGTTTTGTTAAGAATAAAACACCTAACAAGAAAAGCTTTCTAATTGTTTCCATTGTAACTTCTCTTCCAAATTGCCTGTCAAGCTGAATGATGATTGTGTTTGTTGTGTCAGATTCTATTCCTAATGACCTTTCATCAATAACTCCTGATAGTATTTTTCCTTTTTTTATGCATAGATAAGCATCGTTAGGACAGTCTTCTTTCTTGCATCTGTTGAAATAAGGACATTCTTTTCCTTTACATGCTTTGCTTTTGCATTCAAAATCTATTTTTGGAAGAATCATTGAAACAATTTCTTTTCCATTGACTTGTTCTTTGAATGAACTAAAATCAAGTTCACGATTATTAGCTGACATCAAGTACTGAACAGCCTCGCTTTTTGCTATTTTGAAAGTTGAGGTCAATAAATATAATCCTGTAATTGAATCTTCAACACAGCCAAAGACATTTGAGTTGATTCTTGGAGAGATTAAGTTCTGGTTTATGTCCATCAAGACTTTTGCTTCTGCTCTTGCTTCTTCTGTCTGTGGGACATGGACGTTCATCTCATCACCATCAAAGTCAGCATTGTATGGATAAGTTACTGCTGGATGGATTCTGAAAGTTCTTCCTGGAAGAACTTTTACAAAGTGGCCCATCAAACTTAGCTTGTGCAATGATGGGTGTCTGTTGAATAAAACAACGTCGCCCTCTCTTATCTGTCTTTCAACAATGTATCCTGGGGCAAGTTCTTCTGCAAATTGTTCTCTTAATTTGTCTGTAATTCTCTTTTTTCTTCCTGCAACTTCAATTGCTGTTGCGCAAGGATAATCTGTTTTTTTGATTAATTTTCTTAAAAAATCAATGTTGGCGTCAGTAACTCTTTCAGGAATTGTCAAGACTTTTGCAATTTCTAAGGGGATGCCAACTTCATTCAATTTAAGATAAGGATCAGGAGAAATGACTGTTCTTGATGAGAAGTTGACTCGTTTTCCAGCAAGATTGTGCCTGATTCTTCCTTCTTTTCCTTTAATTCTTTCTGTAATTGTTTTCAAAGGCTGGCCTGATCTGTGACGAGCAGGTGGAACCTGGGAAATATTGTTATCAAAATAAGTAGTGATGTGATACTGAAGCAAGTCCCAAAGGTCTTCTATAATGACTTCTGGGGCGCCGGCATTCAAGTTCTCCCATAATCTTTGATTTGCTCTTAGAATATCTGAAAGTTTGTGTGTCAAATCATCTTCTGATCTTTCTCCAGTTTCTAATGTAATTGAAGCACGAGCTGTTACAGGCGGGACTAAAAGTAAAGTCAAGATTGCCCATTCTGGCCTGAATGCATCAGCATGAATTCCTAAAACTTTCAAATCTTCATTTGAAATCTTTGCTAATTTGTCTCTGATTTCTGTAGGGAAAATTCTTTTCTTGCCAATATTGAAAACAGAGGGCTTCTCTAATTTGATTTTATCTTGTTTTGCACCGCACCATGGACATTTCTTTGAGAGTTTTGCCTTGTCAATTCTCTTTAATTTTATATCTTTGTCATTAATCAAGATTCTTGAACATTCTTGACAAGTTGATCTTAGACATAAATCAATCAATGGAATAAACTTAATATGGACTATTGGTCGAGCTAATTCAATGTGCCCGAAGTGTCCAAGACATTCTTTGTGGCTGTTTCCGCAAGTTCTGCATCTGATTCCCGGGCCAATTGCTCCTAATCTCAAATCCATTAAACCACCATCAACTGGGTAGCCATCCATATCATAAAGTTCTGGTGTAACGACTTTTGCAACACTAAGTCTTTTGATTTGTTCAGGACTCAAGACAGTGAACCTAATTTCTTTGACTTGTTTTGTTATTGCCATTTTTTTGTTTATTTTTGTTTGATGTCTATATAATATAACTTTTAGTCTATATGTTGTTTATTTGAGGTTTATTGATAATTTGTTTTTAACTTCTTTATTGTCTTAATCTTATTTACATTGAAATTATTTAGTTTTTATCAAACTTGTTCTTTAATATGAAATGAGGGAAAAGATGCAATGCCATGACTTCTTCGAAAAGAAGTTTTGATGCATATGAGAGTTCAACTGCTTCAAGTTTTTGAGAACCGCAAACAGGGCAGATGTCTCGTCTCTTTACTCTGTCTTTAATTCCAAATGCTCCACAATCAGGACAAATGTAAACTGTGACATTGTCTGAACTGAATCTTTCTTTTAATAACAATGATGTTCCGTGTGCTACTAAAGCATCTTTTTCCATCTCTCCCATTCTTAATGCACCGCCTTTTGCTCTTCCCTCTGTTGGCTGTCTTGTCAATAATGTGATTTTTCCAGATGCTCTTACTTGTATCTTGTTTGCTACCATGTATCTTAGTTTCAAATAATACATGTTTCCTACGAATATTTTTGCTGTGATTGGCTTTCCAGTAACTCCATCATAGAAAGTTTCTTTTCCATCAAATCTGAATCCAGCTCCTTGCAAGTCTTTTTCAAGGTCAGCTAATTTGTGTTTTGAGAATGCTGTTGCATCTATATTCTGTCCTTTTAAACATCCTACTTTTCCTGAGATTAATTCTAGGAGATAAGAAACAGTCATTCTGCTTGGAATTCCATGAGGGTTGAAAATCAAATCAGGCTTTATTCCAGAACTTGTGAAAGGCATGTTTTCTTCAGGAACAATCAATCCAATAACGCCTTTTTGTCCGTGTGGAGTTGACATCTTGTCTCCGAATTCCAATGTTCTTGTGTCTCTCATCCTTACTTGGACAATTTTTCTTCCTTCTGCATCATTGCTTATGAAAACACCATCTGCAACTCCTTTTTCACCTTGTCTGACTACGATACTGTTTTCTTTTCTTGATTTTGACAATGAAATTTCTTCCATTTCAAGCATGAATTTGGGTGGAGAAACTTTTCCTACAATTACTGAACCTTCTTCAAGATTAGCTTCTGGGAATACAACACCATCATCTTCTAATTGTGCGTAGCTTTCTTCTGTCCTGTAGCTTGAAACATCTTTTGTTGGGACGCAAATCTCATCTTTCAAGTTTCCTGGATAGTGCAATTCAGTTGAAGTATATGCTCTGAAGTATGTGCTTCTCGCTAACCCCCTTTGCAATGAACCTTCGTTAACAATCAAGGCATCACTCATGTTATATCCTTCATAAGACATTATTGCAACAACAACATTCTGTCCTGCTGGATAGAAGTTCAAAGTGTCGTAGATAAATGATCTTACAACTGGCTTCTGGGGATAATGAAGAATAGAGACATCTGTGTCAATCAAATCATGATAGTTTGCTGCATAAAGCCCAAGAGCTTGTTTTTGTGTCTTGCTTCCTCTGTTAAGTCTTGATGACTGGTCATGATTTGCATAAGGAACCAAGCTTGTAATTAATCCGAACATTGCTATAGGGTCTATTTCCATGTGAGTGGTTTCTTTGGTTATTTTATCTAATGTTGGTGCTACAAGAAGATTATCTTCTTCTGCTGCGTCAATGTATTCGATTATGTTTGATTTAACTAAGTCATCCCAAGAAAGTTCGTTTTTCTCGATAGCATGAATATGTTCTTGCTTGAGTTTTGATTCTCCGTTTTCAACTATAATCAAAGGCCTTAAAACTCTGCCTGTGTCTATTGCAATAAAAATAGTGTCCAAATTCTTCTCGTATCTTATTCCTAATTCAACTGGAATCTGGGCTTTTCTTCTTTTTTCCTTTATTGAGTTGACGAAGTCGTCTGCTGACTCAACTTCCCCTACAAACTTTCCGTTGTAAAATACTTCAGTCATCTTAATGTTTTGATTATATGTTGTTTATTTGATGATGCTATTTTTCGTTTTTGAATTTTAAGTTTATTGTGTATAATTGAGGTTTTTTTAGGGTTTCGCGTTATTTATTATATAAATATAATTATGATTTATCTTTATTTACTTGACTCGCTTCATGCCGTCTTTCTCGAAGATGTCGAGAAGCTCTTTGTCAGATGATTTAATTGCTGTGCTTACTTTTGCCATCATCGCAAGGTTCTTTCTTAATCCAATTGATGTTCCTTCTGGAGTTTCAACTGGACAGAATCTTCCATAATGAGTAGGATGCAATGTTCTTGCTTTGAAGTTTTCCTGTTCTGAAGGCAGTGAACTTACAACTCTTTGCAATTGTGACAAAACAGCTAATCCATTTGTTTTGTCCATATTTTGAGTAACGCCTGCTCTTTCTCCTATCCATGAACCTGTTGCAATAGATGATTCTATTCTGTGTTGGAATAAAGTTGCTTTTGCAATTGACTTGATTGGGTAGAATTTCTTCTTTTTCTCTATTTTCTGGATGCTGTGCTGTAAGTCTCGTACAAATATATTCAAATTGACTCTGAATAAATCTGCAAGCAAGTCTCCTGAAAGTCTTAATCTTTTGTTTGCATAATGGTCTCGGTCTGTTGTCAATTTCATTTCCTTTGAAATTAAAAATTGTTTTATTAATTTGCATAATGTTATTACTTTTTCTCTTCTTGCTTCTGGTTTTGTTCCGATATGGGGCAAGAATGCAGAGTCAATTCTTGTTCTGACTCTATTGATTATCTCTTTCTTGTTTCCCTGGATGCTCATTTTTTCTCCGATTGCCATGACAGCATCTTCTGAATCACTGATTGTAGAATAGCCAGACAAACTGACAATAAGTGATTCTGTTTCTTTTGCGATTAATCCTGCAATTTCAGAATCTTTTGTCAATCCAAGCGCTTTTGCAAGCAAAATTGCTGAGATATTCTTGAATCTAGAGAAGGAAACTAAAATTTCTCCTTGTGGGGTCTCATTTATTGTGATTGGAATTCTGTAAGAACCTCTCTGTGACAATACTCTGAGGATATGGCCCTTTGCTGTAATTTCTGAGAATGGCTGGTTTTGAGCTAAGTCCTCGATTATAATAGGGATTCTTTCATTTCCGTTGATAATAAAGTATCCACCTGGATCTTGAGGGTCTTCAAAGCTTTTAGTTAAATCTTCTGAAGACATTCCACTTAAGTTGCAGTATTTGCTTTTGACCATAACTGGAATTTTTCCTAATTCCACTGTTGTAAATTCTTTTCCGCTTGAACTAATTTCCAAGAATAATGGAGCAGAATATGTTATTTTTCTTAATCTTGCTTCTATTGGCGAGATCTGGTGCCTTGAACCATCACCTTCGACGATTTCAGGCTTTCCAACATAAATTTTTCCTAGCCAAAGTTCAACTTCCTCCCTCGAAATCTCATCGTTAATCATGTCTATGATTTCCTGAAGCCTTCTTTCTATGAAATCATTGAAAGAAATGATGTTTGACTCTACAAGTGAGTGCTGTTGGAGATATCTTTTTATCAAAATCCTATTATTCACATAGTTTTTGTCTTGAGATTTTTGTTCCATTTTAAAATTATACCACAACCCTGTAGTAGGTTATTTTTTTAGAATCACTTTTTCTTTCAATCTTGATAATATCGCTGATTTTTGCATTTTCAGGCAATGCAGGATCAGTGCTCTTGATTTTAGGCAATTGTGACGATGAGATTTTATATCTTGAAAGTAGGGACTTTGCCTCTTCTTGGCTTATTTTGGTGTGTTTCGGCTGTAGAACATGCATTTTTTTGACCAGTAAATTGGTTGCATCGAGGATAAATCCTGCGGAATGCTTTTAAATCTTTTGTTTTTTTAGGTTTTTAAACCTTTTGTTTTTTAAAAAAATATTCAATAAAAAAACTTTTCTTACATCCTTTTTAGTGCAGATAATATTGTATCTACTAAATCTGCTTTGACTATTTTTACGTCTGTCACACCATGTGTTTCTTTTGTCATGCCTACTAGTTTATGGTGTTTTATATCTTCTGAAGATAATCCTGAAGGATTTGCTATCATTTTCGCAACTAAAGCATCATAAGGGTTTGAAATGTTTTCCAGTATATTGAATTTGGTTGATGGAATGCCAAAAACTCTTTGAAATATATCTGGAGCTCTTTTGGCAAAACATTCCAAGCCTTTTTCAGCATGTGTCTGAAGATATGTTCCAACTGGATTCCCTGTATTTGCAAATGCACTAAAATCATCTCTTGTGAAAGGAACCTGATATGCAGCATGCTTCCCTATGAGAACTAAGCTTATCCTGTCTTGCAATCCAAAAATGATTTCAGAAGCTTTTTCATCTTCTTTTATATTATAAGCTGAATTATCAGGCACTAGACGATTTCCGTTTACTGTAGCTTGCCCTTGAATGTATAAACTGCCAACTTTACAAAAATTATCCATGTTGGAGGATGCTGCTTTTGCCAAGTCTGTCAATGGTGCAAAAACTGCAATTTTTAGACTTTTTCCATATTTTTGTATAGATTTATTGATTAATTCAATTCCATCTGTGAAACACTCAATAAGTCCCTGTCCCTCATAAGTCTTATTGTCTATGCTATGCTCCTTTAGATATTTAATCAAAAGTTCATCATCTTTTCCTATAGGGAATATTGACCCAATTCCTATCGGAATCTTGGGCATACGCAAATTATCCATTACTGCTCTTGCGATAAATGCTCTTCTATCTGGGATCATATGTGTTGTGACTATCCCTATGATGTCGATGTTTGGGCAACCTGCCAAATAAGCTATTGCTTCAACATCGTCGACATCTCTTCCATCATCGGTATAAATCAAGACAGGTGTTTTTTCCATTTTCTATTGGGTAATCTGGCATTTATATATTTTAGTTTTTGTTCCTTTTATTAAGTAATAACAAAATAGAAACATTTATAAAGAGGCTTTTCATTAAAAAGTAGTAAATAAAATGACACATAAAAGAATATTTTTTGGGGAAGCAATTGAAGTTGGGGATAGAACAACTCGTGTTACTTCAAAAAAACCCGAATTAGAAGGACTTTTTGCAGCTTTATCAAAACAAGAAATTATATATGAAGGTAATTCACGAGTATTTAATGGATCTGATTTTATTAGAGACCCAACATCTACAGTTGTTTATGCTTTACTTCAAACAACCCCATTTGCAGATTGTTCTAAGCAAGCGGCATTTGGTTATGCAACTTTATTTGATAATACTAGTAAAGGATTGTCATTAGAATTTGCACAAAAATTAGTCGAAGGATTAGTGCGTCACTATGGTTTTCAAGTTTATAATCCAAATGCAAGTGAATTAGAGGAAGTGTTATAAAATGACCAACAGACAAGATTTAACAAAAAAAGTCAAATATCACTTTGGCTTAAACATATATGAGAGCAAAGTCTGGCTTGCTTTGTTAAGCAAAGGCATTGCAAATGTTGGGGAAATAGCCGAGTTGTCAGGTGTTCCTAGAAGCAGAGTATATGATGTTTTGGAAAGTCTTGAAAAAAAAGGTTTTGCAATAGCAAAGTTAGGAAAACCAGTCAAATTCATTGCAGTCAAGCCAGCTATAGTTCTTGACAGGATAAAAAACAGTTTATTGAAAGAAGCTAATGAAAAAGTCAAAGTTCTTGGTGGATTAGAAGGAACTCAGGATTACAAGGAACTTGAAAGCCTTTACAGCAATTCTATTGAACCAGTTCAGGTTGAAGATGTCACTTCTGCTATAAAAGGAAGGTCAAATATTTATTCTCACATGAAAGAAATGATTGGAAATGCCCAAAAAGAAGTTGTTTTAGTCTCAACTTATGATGCATTGAAGAGAAAATCAGGATTCTTAAAACCATTGTTCGACAAATTGAAGAACAAGAATGTCAGCATTACAGTTGCAAGCAACGAAAACGAGGATATGAAAAACATAATTAACTTAAGCAGACAATTAGGAGTTCCAATAAAAAGAACAAGAACAAATGCCAGAATGCTTATTGTGGATAACTCAAAAATGCTTTTGACAATAACACCAGAAGGCTCTGACGAGAATGATGTTGGTGTTATCATGAACAGTTCTTTCTTTGCAAAAACACTTTCTTGTTTGCTTCCAAGTGCATAAATCTATAAAGTCAGATTTATGATGTTTATTACGATTATGAAAATGGAACCACAAGATCAAGAATTACATCCAGATGTTTTGTATTTGTTAAGAGAAGATAGTAGGCTTTCTGGCTTGATTGACACGAAAGCATTGGGCGAATTTTAAAATGGCAGGAACAGGAAATAATTTTAATGATATACTTAACAGAATGACAAAAATTGATGAAAGGGACTATTCTACTTATTTTATTGACAAAAATCTTGAAGAGATGGCAAAAAATCAAATAAATATGTTAAAAGGATCTCTTTTGGTATATGCCGGCAGTTCAACTGTTTGTGGATTTGGCGGCGCATATTTATATTCGATTTTTAGCGAATCAAGCAATCCCCATGGATTTCTTTTAGGAGTTGTTGCTGGAGCCCTTATGTTAGCAAAAGGAATAAAAGATTATTGTAAAGCAAATGAGTCGCTAAATGAGAATAGATTCTATTTTTCAGAAATTTTTAAATATCATGAAAGACGTTTTGAGGAGAAAGAATAAAATGGCAGAAAATTTAGCTGAAGTTTTTAAACATGACATTGAAGATTTGGATAGACTCCGAAGAAGAAATCTCACTGGATTGCTGCAATTTATTGCGGGCGGGATAGTTTTGGATGTTTCACTTTTTGCTGATTTAGTTCATTCAACAAAAAATAACACAAGTGTCATGAGTAGCTACTGGCTTATTCCCGAAGCAATTGGATTGTTAATTTTAGCTAAAGGAGTTTACAATTCTGTTACTGCTATGATACAAGGAAATCAATATATCCTGAGCTGTAAAGTTAAAGGGAGCTAAGACAAAACATTTTTATATTAAGAATTAATAAAGATATCATGAAAAAGAGAGTAAAGAACAAGCTAATAATCAGCTTCATAATTATTCTGTTATTACTAGC
>Ga0233421_10000595_pt1 | contig 14483 bp, 19 predicted proteins | sample Watercolumn_Mata_3_FD_182725 | JGI IMG/M metagenome (GOLD analysis project Ga0233421, IMG submission 182725) | Freshwater microbial communities from Lake Matano, South Sulawesi, Indonesia - Watercolumn_Matano_2014_107_MG | ecosystem: Environmental > Aquatic > Freshwater > Lake | place... | reverse complement strand
CTGGAGTTCCCTATATTCATTACCGTGAACACAATCCAACAAGCACCCCTTTCGGGGTGCTTGTTGGATATCTAGTATATCTCACTTTGGGGTGTTTGGGGAGTTTTGTAATTCAGAGTATATATGTGAATTGGACACAACTAAAAACATCTGACGCATAACATACGTTACAACATCAACATTAACCGCACTTTCTAACTGACGAAGTGCGGTTGAATCATTATCATTATCGTGCAACACAAACTCATCAGGTAAAGACTGGAGTTTCTTTACTTCTTAAGGAGTCAGTCGTCTCTTGTATCTTCCCACAATCTGAGGGTGATTCATTACAACAAGCGTTGAAAACTTATCGGGACGTTTTACACGCACACCGAACAGCCTAAATTGAATAAGTCCTTCGTAAATATTAGTTATGTCTTTTCCTGCTTGCCACTCCATCTTCCTATGGGTGGGAACCATCCACGAAATATTGTCATTCCTCACTAACCAACTATCAATAAATTTTTTATTTCTTTCATACAATGCTCTATTTTTTTGAATAAATAACTGTTTCCACGCAGGTAATTTGGAAATGTCATCATTACCAGTAAACTCTTCTGCCCAAACAAGGAAACCTATTATTTTCAAATCAATCCCTTTATAAAAATCGTTCCATGTATCAAAGACGTGCTCTTCATAGTCAGAAATGAAATATCGCGAATCAATTTCCCCCTTATCCATAATATCAAATATTGTATACTTTTCACTCTCATTAATATCGCACGAAAAATCTAATAAGAAAAAAACTTTATTAAGAAGATCTTTCCGTATAGCTGGAATGCAAATTCTTTAACAGATGACAGGCATACCAAATTAATCCGGACTTAGTATGAGAGGCTCTCGATTAAGCACATACTCCATTTCCCTTAACACACTGTTTATTATTTGAAATGTTCGACCACCATCATAACCTACAAGATTGGGCACATTCTCCAAAAGGATAAAGAGCGGTTTGTGCCTTGCGATGATACGAGCGACATCAAAAAAGGGTGTTCCCCTTGTATCTTCAAAACCTTTTCTATGTCCCCCTTTGAAAATAGCTGACACGGAAATCCGGCAAAAAGGAAATCAAAAAACAGGAATATCCTGTTCATCAATTTTAGTAATATCCCCACCGAAATTACCTGATGAAAACAAAGATGCGTTCTCTTTATAAAAATTTTTTTCATATATACCCCTAGAATCATCATTATATTCTAAAAAACACACACCCCACCACTATTTTGTACTGCAACATGGAAACCACCGATACCAGGAAAAAATCAACGAAACGAAACTCATTATAAGGTTTTTTATAAACATTCCTCATCGCTATCTTTTTCTTCTCTACAACAAAAGAATCCCTGAACAAGGAAGCCTGAGTTACATTATTACGAATACAAGGTGACCCTGACACAATATTATTGTCCCACCTTTTGAGGCATGCCACACTACACACTCTTGCACGCTACGGGCGTCCATGGTATATACTGGGTATAGAAGTATTATAGTTGTGTTGTCGTTTATCCATCATAAATCGAAATCATTATGGAAAAAGAATATGATTTTATGCACAATATTGAAGAAACTGATGAAACTGACGCACATATTGCTTTTCCGGGATCATCCGAAGATGAAGCCATGTATAAAAAACGTATGAAAAAAGAACAACAAAAAACTGAACTCAGAAAAAAAATATTGAAAGAAAATGAAAATTATAACTCTCAATAGAAAAACCGTCGCGCCACATGGTGGTTTTTCTTTGCTTTATTTTCTACAAAAAATAATATATACGTGAACAGAAACTCGCTTGTATTTCATTCAACATAGACAATACCATCATAAACACGCGTCCGCTTATAGAGGTTTTTTATGTTTATGAACGGTTGTATACTCCAATCCGTCTGTACCTCATACCATTGACTTTTCACGCTCTTTCTTATATCATTGAAACAAACTTGCGGAAGCGGGCTTTTTCACTATCAAATGGACGACACTCGACAACAAAAGATTCCCATCGGACGCACACGTCTCAACAAAGAAATTCGCGTTCCTAAAGTGCGCGTCATCGGTCCTGAAGGAGAAAACCTAGGCGTTATGGACACGGGTGAGGCAATAAAAAAAGCACTCGCTCTCGGCCTTGACCTTATAGAAGTCTCCCCCAATGCCGTACCCCCCGTTGCCCGCATTACCGATTATGGCAAATACCAATACGAACAACGAAAAAAACAACGCGACATCAAGCAAAACGCCCGCACAACCGAAACAAAAGTCATTCAAATCAAAATCGGCACAGGGGACCACGATCTGGCACTCAAAGCAAAGCGTGTCTCCGAATGGCTCTCTGAAGGACATCGCATCAAACTTGATCTCTTCCTCGCAGGTCGTGCAAAATACATGAATGAAGAGTTCCTCAAAGAACGTATGGATCGTATCCTTGTTCTTATCAGCGAACCCTACCGCGTCGCGGACCCTGCCAAAAAGAGTCCCAAAGGTCTCTCCCTGGTACTGGAAAAAGGCAAATAAGTATGCTATGGTAGTCCGGTATCGCCTACGGGCGAATCCCACATACACATTATGAAAACCAACAAATCATTCAAAAAACGGGTCAAAGCGACCAAAACGGGTAAGGTGATTGTCCGCGGTTCGGGCATCAATCACTTTAATGCAAAGGCATCCCGCTCTTCCCAACTCAAAAAGAAGGGAGAAAGTGTTTTTATTATGACAACTCGCGCTAAGCGTCGTTTCTTGTCCAATTTGGATTAAATGACACGAAAACGGACGGTTTTTCTATTCATATTTTTTATCTTTTCACCACCACCATGACACGGGTTAAACGAGGTACTATTTCCATGAAGCGTCGTCGTAACGTCTTGAAACAGACGAAGGGCTATCGTTTCGGCCGCTCAACCAAAGAGCGTCAGGCACGCGAAGCAATCGCCCATGCGGGCAATCACGCTTTCGCGCATCGTCGCGATAAGAAAAACGACTTTCGTCGTTTGTGGCAAGTACGTCTTAATGCCGCAGTTCGCGAACACGGCATGTCCTATAGCATGTTCATCGGTGCCCTCAAAAAGTACGGCAGCACACTGAATCGCAAGGTGCTTTCCGAAATGGCACATGAGAACCCGGAAACGTTTGCACGCATCGTGGAAACGGTGAAGAAATAAATCGAACAATAAACTATAAACGATAAAAAATTGACGAAAAAAATGAACTACCCCGCAGCAAGTTGCGGGGTAGTTCATTTTTTCTTTTAATTTTTGTTTTTTACCGTTTATAGTTTACCCTCTACATGTACCAAGAATATTTCGAATTTGTGCAAAATCTTCTTTGAGAGTACTGCGCATGCCACCGTTATAAAGCGCGGCGGCGGGATGATAGAGTGGAAGAATGCGCAATTCCCCACCGGATACAGAATTTGTTGTATACATGAGAGAACCGTGTATCTCGCTTATTTTCTCTGTTGCGGGAAGAAAGCGATACATAGCATGACGACCGAGTGTCACCAGAAGTGTCGGTTTGAGGATATTGAGTTGTCGCCAAAGATACGCCTCTGTACAAATATATACCTCTTCAGGCAGAGGATCACGGTTACCTGGCGGTCGACACTTCACCACGTTCGTAATGAACACATGGTCACGTGACAGACCGATATCATGAAGCATCTCATCCAAAAACTTACCCGCCGCGCCTACAAACGGAAGACCAGCTTTATCTTCGTTTGCACCCGGACCTTCACCAATAAAAACAACTCCACTTGTGCCACCACCCGACCCGGGAACCGCACACATGCGCGTTTTTGCAAACGGACATTTATCACACATACAAATTTATTCCGTAATGTTACTGAGTATCTTCGTCATAAAAAACATTAACTACGCGCGACGCGACCCGGGAATACGCGACAAGAGTGCCGGAACCAATGCGGAAGGGTCGGCATCAAACACAATATCCGATTCGGGACGACCCGACATGACTATCAACGTTTTGAGCGTATCATCAAGAAGCCACGGACATTCAAGAATGCCTGCGGGTTTCTCCTCACGCAAAAAAAGCATCACGTCATACGCGTGCGTAACGTCCCCCGAACCGATAATCACAGCATCCGCCGATCTGGCGAGCATCATATCACGCCCCGAAAAACCAAATCCCGTATAAATAATCGTATCATGATGTACAAGAGGGAGACCGTACAATGACACGTGTTCATCAACATTTGAGGCGGGTGAAAGTCCGAAGACCATTCCTCCCTCAGCCGCCGCTCCTTCAGCAACATATGCTACAAAACCACGTGCAGTCCCCGTAAGAAGCACAGCGCCTGTATGTGCGATTTCATGTCCCAATGCGCGCGCTTTTTCTGCAATGTCCGCGTTACATGTCGCAGCAGGACCAGTTACGAATATCGTCGGTCTTCCCCCACGTATTTTCGTACGAAACGAAGGATTCATGTACACATGATACCACACATTCCAAACAGCACGAAAACGATGAGCTATAAAACTGTTAATAAAAGGTGATTATTTACAATTCCAACATCACCGAATCACCATCATTCGGTACACGCGCATCAAGCCCCGCGTAATCATGCAAACGTTGCGCAAGAAACATTGACGCACGTGTCTCACCAAGGGTGACATAGACGCGTTTCAATGTCTTCTCCCCTTGCGCCGCAAACGCAATCAGGTGATCCATGTCTTTGTGCGCTGAATATCCAGAAATCATAGCGATACGCGCACGCACGCGCACTTCATCATCAAAGATGCATACTTTCTTTAGTCCCTCCTGTAAATGTCGTCCGAGTGACCCAGGCACTTGATACCCCACCAACAAAATCGTGTTTTTTGGATCCGACAAATAGCGCTGCTCATGCGACTGAACCCGTCCCCCATTGGACATACCCGATCCGGCAATGATAACTTTTGGTCCTGTAGTTTTAGCAATCGCTTCAGACTCTTCACGTGTCTCCGTAAACGATAGCAAGGGAAACTTAAAAATATCGTCCCCTTTTTGAATATGACTTTTTACATCGGCATTAAAATACCGCTCGTACTTACGATATATCCGCGTGACCCGTATCGCAAGAGGTGAATCCATAAAAACTGGAATAGGTGGAATCTCTTTACCTTCAACAAAATTATTAAATTCAAAGAGCAAATCTTGGGTACGTTCAAGCGAGAACGAGGGAATAATCAAGGTTCCGCCGCGCGTGGCGGTATCACGAATAACATCACGGAGTATCGCAGTTCGGTCATCACGGTGTTCGTGATTGCGATCGCCATACACGCTTTCCATCACCAAATAATCTGTCGCAGGGAGCGCTTCGGTATCCTTGACAATTGGCGAGGGTGAATTACCTAGGTCTCCCGTTACCATCAATGTCTTTCCTTCACGAGAAAACGCAACCATCGCCGAACCCAAGATATGCCCTGAGTCATAAAGCCGCGCGACAATTCCTCCCGGAAGCGCGACCTCTTCATGATATTCAACTCCCTTCCAAAGCGACATCGCCATGTCAATATCCTGTGTGTCAAAGAGAGGCACGACACCACTCTTACGCTGCTCGCTTTTGAGTACTGAGAGACTATCTTTGAGCATTTCCTCAGCGAGATCCTTCGTCGCGGGCGTTGAATATATAACCCCTCGAAAACCATCTTTGACAAGTTTTGGAATACGCCCCACATGATCCATATGGCTATGGGTAACAAACAAATATGATACGGATGCAGGATCATACGGGAACGGTTCGGTATTTCTCGGCATGCACATGGAGCGCCCTTGGAACATGCCACAATCCACAAGAAATTGAATGCCGGAAATAGAATCGACAAGATGAAAATTCGCACCCGTGACAGAACCTACGCCGCCTGCAAAAGTAAGTGTAAGTAATGATGGCATATGCAACTAACAATAAAAACAAAACACACATTCATACCAACACTAAGTGTTGGTATGAATCATACCAACACTTAGTGTTGGTATGAATTAACCGCCTTCTTACATGGAACAAGTATCACATACGCCGCTGTGGTACCAAGGAAGTCCATACTCAAATCTGACAACGTATCAACAATATCATTCACACGAAACGTAATAAATGTGTCCAAACTAAACTCAAAGAGTTCCCAAAGCACTCCAATAATCATCGCGCCTCCGATAATGTATACCGCGTACCTGCACATACTAACCGTTTTTCCTTCTTCTGTATGACGTGTTTTTAATATCCATATAATTGTTCCGCCAAGCCATAATCCTCCCAAAAAATGCATAGGATTATCAAACCACGGATACATCCAATACCAATAATACTGAAACGCAAGTGTATTGAGTACGAAAATAACCCATACAAGCATCATCATCACTATACCGAGACGAAAATTGTTCATGACGTTCAGTATACCATGGATATCGAAATTTCTAATTATAAATACAGATTCAAGATAAGGGAATACATCCAATAATAGTATATCGACATTGAAAAAATCAAAAAAACGAACTATATGTCAACGCCTCCCGTGAAAAAACGCCCTTGAGGGCGTTTTTTCACGGGGTTACCTATACTCGGGCATTCCCTAGCGTATTGCCAGGTGGGTGTCCTGAACGTACGCACCAAAGCGCGCAGTAACATCAGACTCCCTGAAAAAACGATTTGTCCTAGAAAATACCCGTAGCAACCCCACTTCAGTATATGCCCACAACAGGGAAACGCAAGTATGACAAAAAAGAAAATATATTCTATTAATTTAATTTTCACTGAAACATACTCTGCATATGGCGGCGCTTTCGCTCCGCCATATATCATACATGCACCTATAAATATTCCCGTCTTCTAAAACGCTTCATCCGCGTAAATATACGCGAAATCGTTTTTCTCGTATTCAAAGAGGTCTTCTTTCTTGAAAAAGCGTCTTACTTCCGCCCTGGCATTTTCAAGAGAGTCAGACGCATGCACGATATTTGATTGCATACTGAGAGAAAAGTCCCCACGAATACTCCCTGCATCGGCTTCGTACGCCTTTGTTGGACCAACAATAAGACGCGTTGCGGAAACCGCATTGATACCGGAAAGCGCCATCACAATAACCGGAGAAGACTTCATGTAATTTTTTATCCCCACAAAGAACGGCTTATCTTTGATATGCGCATAATGCTCTTCAAGAGTCACGTCTTCAAGACGCATCATTTTCATCCCGATAATGCGAAGCCCTTTGCGTTCAAAACGGTGGATAATTTGCCCAACCAGACTTCGTTGAAGCGTATCCGGCTTCATGATAATGAGCGTGCGTTCTTCTTTTTGGTGAGTCATACACAAGAAAAAGTTAAAAATAATAAACTATAAAAAACTAAAATACCGCCCGTTTACGGACGCATCATAACATACAAGTTGTCCATTTACTACATGCTGTACGAGTTACAAATACCAAATTGTCCAATCATTTTTTACAAAAAAAACACGATTATAAACGCATTATAATTCCTTCAAAAAAGATACGCGCGACTCGTTACTCGTCATTTTCTTTTCTGTATTTTTTCATTATCTCTTCATTGACCTCAGCACGATTACGACCAAAACGTAAGTACGAAAGTTCCTTAATTTTCTCCGCAAGTTCTTTATGTGGCATGGCAGGGGCAAGCGTCTCCATGTTAAACGGTTTTATGGGACGACCGTTCGTAAGCATCTTCATATATGCATTCTGATTATCAATACGCATAATATCAACGGCAGAAAACACAGGTTCAAACTGCTTTTTCAAAAACTCTGCATCCTCGATACCTACACGAAATACACCAAGAGAGCCGACGTTCCCAAACACCGCATCACGTATTTTTTCCTCAAGTTGCGTGATAAACTGGTGCGCGATGGTAAGTGACAATTTGTATTTGCGTGCCTCCGACAATATAGTTGAAATGGAATCGGTTGTAATATTTTGAAATTCATCAATATAGAGGTAAAACGGCGGCAATTCCTTCTCACCAAGCACGTCCACACGAGAAAGTGCCGCCATCAAAATCTTGCCTACAACAATAAGACCGATAAGATTTGCATTTACATCGCTGAGTCGCCCTTTAGAGAGATTGACCAACAAAATTTTACGCTCATCCATAATCTCTCTAAAATTAAATGCCGAATGTTCCTGTGCCACAATAGGGCGCATAATTTCATTAGCAAGAAACACGTCAAACTTGTTCGTGATATACGGAACGATATTGGCGAGAGATGCTTCACCTCCCGCTTTTTCGGCAATCTCACGCCAGAATTGGACAATAATCGGATTGTTACAACGCGATAATTTCAAACGCCGAAAATTTGCATCAGCCAACACCCGAGACACATCTAAAAGCGTATTCCCTGTAGCTGGATCTTCAATAACAAGCATGGTAGCATTACGGAAATACTGCTCAAACGCCGGCCCCATGCTTTCCGGCACGGCACCGTACAATTTTTTAAATATGGAAAGAAGTTCATTAACAACGAATGTTTTTTGTTCGGGAAAACGCGAATCATATTCGAGCATATTAAGCCCCATGGGACGCTCCGTATACGCAGGATCAAAATAGATCACGTCATTGACGCGCTTGAGTGGTATCTGCCCAAGAATATCTTGGATATCCAAACCGTGCGGGTCAATCATACACACCCCTTCACCATTCTTGATGTCCTGCACAATCATATTTTTAAGCAAAGTCGTTTTACCGGTACCTGTCTGACCGATCACATAAAAGTGTCGCAAACGATCTTCGGGAGACATATGAATTTCTTTCGTCTCCCCACGATACCGATTCACACCGAGAACAATACCCTCAGTGCCAAGTTCCATCGGAGCAGACGCGGAACCCGCTTTTGCACGTTTGAGAAAGTACGCATGTTCTTGGGACGCGGGCATATGCACAAGACTGGTCATTTCACGTACATTCAAAGGAAAACTCTCACCCTCATCAAACGTTCGGTACGTGTATGCGTTGATAAGACGATTGAGCGAACGCCCTTTCTCTCGTGTAAAGACAAGTGCGTTTCCTTGCGCGTTGGTGAATTGATGAAAAGATGACTGCAGATCAAGAAGTATCGCTTCCGAACGCGCAACGTTTTCTGCAGACGCAAGAATGCGGATATTTGTATCAAAAATAGTGCTTTCCACCTTTTTGGTAATTTGCTCAATCGCAGATTGGTCTGTCTCGGGTGTCTTCACACCATTCTCGGGCTTCTTTGCCAACCCTTTTCCCAACACTACCTCCTTGAGGCCTTTGGCGATATCCCCTCCCAAACTACGTGGAATATCAGTCGCATGTTTGACTGGCACACCCTTGCGTATATCATCAAGCGCCTTGCCATATCGCTTCACAAAACTTTCCCCCGCGGGTGAGACAACCAACTGAATAGCCGCGCCTTCACCATCTTTTTTGAGTTTTGAAAAAATGTTCAAGATAACGTCGAGCGGATCATGATCAAACGTGTCATACGTCTTGATGGGAAAGACGGGACTTCGCGATGGCTCAGCCCACGCTCCCGCAACAGCGCCGTGCTCATTGAAGATATTGTAATCATCCGTATTCTCCTCAATGCGCGCACGCGGAAAAACTGCTTCCATGTGTTTCTCAAACAAAGAAGCTTTTTCTGTTGGTACCGCAATGTAAAATACCACATCAGATCGCGCGTCTGATTGTGCGATCTCAATAGAGAAAAAATCTTTCCCCGGAAGCGGATTCTTGTCACTGGAAATTGACATCATGCCGGCATAAAACTGTTCCATCGCCGAAATCACTTCTTTAAATGATTTCTTCCCCTCTTCACCATTGCCTACATCCGGCAGAGTTACTTCAAACAAACGCATGTGAAGCGCTTTTTTGAGACGTATATCACGACGTACATCTGGAAGTTCCGGTGTATGCCGAATATACTGAATGAGAAAACGATGGAAATCATCGGCAATGTGTGGATTGTTCATACTCTCCACAATTCCCAATGTATTCTTGAATCCCTTCTCCATAATAAAACCGAGAAGCTCCTCCATCGTCTTGTCATGCTCTTCAGGAGAGAGATTAAGCGCGATGCTCTTCATGTCTTCTTGTGGCATACGATACTCAGGTGTGAGTACGTCTTCAGCAGACGTCGCTTCATACGCACGCACAGCATCTTCAGCCATACGTTCACGCTCTTGTCCCGTCGCAGGCTGCTCAAGTGTCCGTTCACGCTCGGCAAGTTGCGCGCGCAAAAACGCAATCTCTTCTTCAGGAGAAGTGAATTTTAGTTGTTCCATGGAGTTGTTTTCCATTACTTATATATTATAGCACGATACAAAAAACACCGTCATGTGACGGTGTTTTAGCTCAGTGTGATTTTACAGTCACAATAATATTAAGAGTTATTGTCGGCACTCTCGTCATTTTCATCCTCATAACCAGTTATTTCAATTGACCCCTCAATCGCCTGGAATGCATCAAAAAACAATAAGAAAAGAAAGAAGGCACCATCCAACCATTACCCTCCATATCATCTATAATGGAAAAAGTAAGTTGCGAGGAGCTTCAAAAACTGTTAACAACATCACGACAACGAGAGATAAAAGATCAAAAATACAGATGATACCTTCAGGTATTCAGCATAACCTTCCTGTAATACCGTTATCTTTGCAAAAAATGAAACAACCACGTAGAAGCAGAGCATCCCCAGAATCCACCCATGAATATGAGTCCAGTTTACATACGACTCTACCAAAAGAGTAGTGGGAATCGAAAGTAAACAGAAGCCCAGGAAAGCGACTATCTGTTCTTTAAATTTCCGTGGCAATTTTTTGTGTATTATTTTCCATGACATATTCGTTTATTATTGAAAAAACTGACATATAACCCCCATTCAAGAGAATGCCACCCTTAATTCATATAATCAATATTTATTCTCAATACCTCGATGCTTTGCATCGGTCATTTCTTTCTCGTGGTAGAATCTATTTATGGAACACGTTCGCAAAAGACACAATGTATCCCTTATCGTATATCATCTTGTTTAAAACATCGCAGTAAACACGATACCTCGATGTTTTGCATCGGGGTTCTTCATTTTCTAACAAAAAGAAGGCTGGACAATATCATATCCCTTCTCCACATCTATAATATAATTCTGAAAAAATACTCACCAATGATACTGTCGCTTGTTTAAATATACACTTTCATACTTACAGTGCGTGATTAAACAGAATGAAAATACAGAAAAAAAAGCCGCACGAGTCCTTACGAGCTCACACAGATTTCATAATCTTTACTATCCTTTCAATTTTTTACTTTTTATCTCCTATTCTCCTTTTCTTTTTTATTTGATATTTTTGTTTATTTTTATCATTCTTTTGAGAGTATCTCCCCACCCGTATCCGTCACCACAATCGTATGTTCAAAATGTGCTGAAAGCGACCTATCACATGTCACAAAAGTAAACTTGTCTTTCAGTGTTCTCCCATACCCCGTCCCAACACCGGTCATAACTTCAATCGCAAGCACTTGTCCGGCATGCAACAGTTTTCCTTTTCCCGGCGTTCCATAATTAGGGATGATCGGATCCTCATGCACATGATGCCCCACACCATGACCGCCGAGTTCTTTCATCACATGAAATCCCGCTCCCTCCACCACCATCTGGATAGCGTAGCCAACATCTCCCACGCGTGCCCCAGCCTGTGCCGCCTTGATACCTGCATCTGTCGCTTCTCGCGTAACATCCATAAGCCGCTTGGTCTCTACAGGAACCTCCCCTACCGCAACAGTGATTGCGCTATCGGAAACAAGCCCATCATGCGTCAAACCAAGATCAAGCCCGATAATGTCTCCGTCCTTGAGAATCTTTTCAGCGCGCGGAATACCATGTACAACCTCATCATTTACCGATGCACACAATGCCGCTGGATATACGGGACCTCCCCAGACTGGAACATAATCCTTGAACGAAGGAACATCCTCTCCTGCACGAATAAGCTCCTCGGCATAGACATTAAGTTCCGCCGTTGAAACACCCGGCGCGACACGCTCGGCAAGCAATCTCAAAATATGTGCAAGTCGTTTGCTGCCTTCGCGCAAACTCTCTATCTCCTGTTGTGTATAAATAGTGGACATGTGCGTACTGTAAAAAATGATACTCTTTTCTATCATTTATCGAACAACTAATACATTGTTTGAAAATTGAAAATTCTATTGCGTCTTCAACTCTGCTATTCGTTCCACAATGTTTTTGTGCACATCCTCAATTGATTGTGTCCCATCAATATCAAGCAAGCGATAATGGGGCATTGAAGAAAGACGCTCCAATGCAAACTGTACGTTTTGTTCAAACCAATCAAGCCGCTCATTAATGGATACATCCGTGTCATCGGGACGTCCGCGACTTTTGAGCATCGCAAACGCGCGTTCACGCGGCACGTTCAAATAAATAATATACGGTTGTCCAAACCCAAAGAAACGCAATGCCGAATCAAGAATGGGCACCTCATCCACGCGTCGCGCGAGACCGTCAAGCACCAGATGTTCTTCACCGGTAAAATATTTTACCAACGCATTTCCCCATACCCATATGGGAAGAAACTCGGGCATCAATCCACCATCGGACATAACACGTTGCACAAGACTACTCGTGAGATATTTTTTTGTTGCCAAATCACGAAGCCCATTCCCTGTCTCCACATACAGTACTTTGTATCTAGTCTTTTTCTCAAGATATTTACACAACAGTTTCGCTTGTGTTCCTTTGCCCGAACCCGATCGACCATAAAAAATAAAAGCGATGGGACGAACCTCGTTCTTGAGCAAAGACCAGTCTTGACACGAATTATACAACATGGTATGTATTTTAAAGAATGAAAACATACGTGTATATTACCATATTCTCCCTATTGTGTACACTTACAAAGTTCAGATACTCTCCGTGACATAAATTCGCACAGATCACCAATCACCCCTCAGATATCGCGCACGTTCTTCAGCAGAGAACCGTTCAATCGCGTAGCGAAGTGTGGTACGTGCCATATCCGCATAATGCTCACGAATAAATGCCTTGAGTGTCTGTTCATCTTTTTTCCCCACCTCACGAAGCGCCCAACCAACAGCCTTTTGGATAAGATCATACGCATCTCCCAAAAGCGTTTCCGCAATGGCACAGGTGAGATCAAGTTCACCGTGTGCAATATGATAGAACGTCGCCACGATTGCCATGCGTCGTTCCCAGATATAGCGTGATCGTGCCCATCGCATGAGAAGTGTTTTCTTGTTCGGATGCGCCCACACCCACGCACCGATAATCTTGTGCACCGACACATCGACCAAATCCCAATTGTTGATATACAGGGTATACGCCACATACATACCCACGATTTTTTTCTTTTCTTTCTCATCTCCGCGCGTGTACCGAAGTGTCAGGATCACCAACGCAGTCATGCGTTCTTCATGTATGGGAGACGCCAAGAGCGCGGCAACATCCGAAAGGGGCACGTCTTTGTGCCGAGTGGCGACACGCCGAATATCCGGTACACGCACACCCATGAAGACATCCCCTTCCCCATATTCTCCAGGGCCGGTCTTGAAATACCGCGAAAGTGCTGTTGCATGCGCAGGTGATGCGTAGGCCTTAAGGTCTTTATGGAGGGTGGTGTGGGTTAAAAGCATAACTGTTGGACGAAAAAATGTTTAAATATAACAGAAAAATCTTTCATCGCATACTTTTTCATATCATAATTAAGAAGGAAGAAGTTTGAGTTGTCATTTGATTACAAACGGTTAATCATATTGTGTCATATGCGCCGTCTACAATTTTTGTCCCAATAGAATTTTTCTTACTTTTCAACTCGTATTCTTTCTTGCAATTCTCACAATAAAAATCAGCAACTGGTTTATTGTTTAGATAATTCTCAATGTGTACCTGTCCACAATTCAAACAATACACAAAGATATCAATCCAATTCTCAGTTAACACCCGCGCCGTTTACGAGAGGCTCGTATATTATCCCACCAATGTTGTATTGAAATAAAGTTGTATGATTTTTCCATTTAATATCTAATCTTTTTTAGTTCTTTCCATCCTCTCTTTCAATTTTTCTATGTAATCAATCATGTTCCTAATCTTATCACAATTTAAGACATCGTCTGTAATTTCAACAGTATGCATAACCACATTACGTACATGCGCTATCTGTTTCATGTCAACATGAAACAGATAAAGATAATTGAGGTAATGTTCTTCCCTGGAAATCTTACCTTTCAGTTCATGCCCCTCCTCATCAACCCTCCTGCAACACGAACCTCATTAGAACCCATCTCATATAGATTTTAATAATATCAACAAACATGCAAGAAGAACGAACCCTCTATAAATTCGCCAGTTTGTATTCCCACCGCACTACGACACGACGATAATTCTGTATCCATGTGTTGAATCGTTCCACCGCTCAACATAGCGCATGGCATCGAAGAACTCTTTCGTATTGCGTCGG
>Ga0233421_10000591_pt1 | contig 14533 bp, 11 predicted proteins | sample Watercolumn_Mata_3_FD_182725 | JGI IMG/M metagenome (GOLD analysis project Ga0233421, IMG submission 182725) | Freshwater microbial communities from Lake Matano, South Sulawesi, Indonesia - Watercolumn_Matano_2014_107_MG | ecosystem: Environmental > Aquatic > Freshwater > Lake | place... | reverse complement strand
TATGCTTTGGAGTACACCACCGGCGCCGGCGGGGCGGCCTTCCTGTTCGGCGCTGCCGAGGAGAGCCTGGCCGTGCTGGAAGGCTCGTTCTCCTACGTCACCGACACGCCGGACTTCTTCCGCCGGCCGTACCAGCACTACCCGCAGCACGCCGGCCGTTTCACCGGCGAGCCAGCCTACTTCGAGCACAGCCTGGCCGCAGCGGAGCACCTGCTGGCCGGCCTGGGGCGCGCGGCCCAGGATTACGCCTTTGCCGTGTTCCACCAGCCCAACACCAAGTTCCCCCAGCGAGCGGCGGAGATGCTGGGCTTCACCCCCGCGCAATATGAGACCGGCCTGCTTTCGCCGATCATTGGCAATACGTATGCCGGCGCCTCGCTGGTGGGCATGGCTGCCGTCCTGGACGTGGCGAGGCCGGGCGACAAGGTGTTCATGGTCAGCTTCGGCTCCGGTGCCGGCGCCGATGCCTTCTCCTTCGTCATGACCGAGCACATCGAATCCCGCCGCCACCTGGCCCCAGCCACGCAGGACTACATCGCCCGGCGCAAGGTCATTGACTACGCCACGTACGCCAGGTATCGGCAGAAGTTGGAGATGGACTGAATGTAGACAAGGAGGAAGTAAACAAGTAGATAAGGGAGAAGTAGACAAGGAGAAGTAAACAAGTAGGAAGGTGGTCCCTTGTCTACTTGCTACTTGTGTCCTTGTCTACTTGCCTACTTGCTACTTGTGTACTTGTCTACTTGCGTACTTGTATACTCGGAGGCTATCTTGCGCGACGTCAGCATCATCGGCATCGGCCAGACAAAAGTAGAGGAACACTGGGGCAAATCGCTGCGGCAGTTGGCCGGAGAGGCCATCATGGCCGCCCTGCAGGACGCCAGCCTGGAGCGGGCGGACGCCCTCTACGTGGGTAACATGCTCTCCGGCGAGACCACCGGCCAGGAGCACCTGGGGGCGCTCATCGCCGACTTCGTGGGGCTGCGGGGCATCGAGGCGGTGAAGGTGGAGGCGGCCTGCGGCTCCGGCGCGGCGGCCGTGCGCCAGGGCTACGCCGCCGTGGCCGGCGGCCTGGCGGACATTGTCATTGCCGCGGGCGTGGAGAAGATGACCGACGTGAGCACGGAGGACATCACCGCGGCTCTGGCTATGGCTGCCGACGGCGATTACGAGGCCATGTACGGCCTGTCCTTCGTAGCCATCAACGCCCTGCTCATGCGCCGCTTCCTGCACGAGTTCGGCGTGCAGCACGAGGACTTCGCCAACTTCACGGTGAACGCCCATCGCAACGCCGCCCACAACCCCTGCGCCATGTTCCGGGAGCCGGTCACCGTCGAGCAGTTCAAGCGGGCGCGCATGATCGCCTCGCCCATCAACCTGCTCGATTCCTCGCCCATCGCCGATGGGGCGGCCGCGGTCATCATGTGCCCCACGCCACAGGCGCGCGAGTTCAACCGTCGAGCGGTGCGTATCGCCGCCTCGGCCATGGCCACGGATAGCGTGGCCGTCCACGATCGCCGCGATCCTCTGTTCCTGCAAGCCGTCTACGCCTCGTCCCAGAGGGCCTATCGCCAGGCGGGCGTGCAGCCACAGGACATTGACCTCTTTGAGCTGCACGATGCCTTCACCATCATGGCGGCCCTCTCGCTGGAGGCGGCAGGCTTCGCCGAGCGCGGCCGGGGCGTGCAACTGGCGCTGGACAACCAAATCGCCCTGGACGGCCGGATTCCCATTGCCACTATGGGCGGGCTGAAGGGCCGCGGCCACCCCGTGGGGGCGACCGGCGTCTACCAGGTGGTGGAGGTGGTGCAACAACTGCGGGGCGAGGCGGGCAAGAATCAGATCCAGGACGCCCATTGGGGCCTGGCGCAGAACATCGGCGGCAGCGGGGCCACGGTGATCACGCACATTCTGGAAGGACAGATCTAATCTAATAGGACGCTGATTAACGCAGATAGACGCGGATTATTGGTTTAAAACAAATAAAATCTGCGTGCGCAGCCAGGGCCGACGCATCGGCCCCCCGTGCGCGGGGCGTTTATCTGCGTCCTGGACTAAAGGGAGGTAAATCTATGACCATTCCACGCTACTGGAGAACTCAGGAGCAGCGCTATAATCTGGTCGGCGAGGTCTGTGAGAAATGCGGGGCCAGGCTGTTCCCGCCGCGCGACGTCTGCCCGCAGTGCCAGAAGCCGGCGGCGACGCCGTACAAGTTCAGCGGCCAAGGCGAAGTGTACTCCTACTCCACGCTCTACCACGCCCCGGAGGGGTTCACGGATTACGTGCCCTACACCGTGGCCCTGGTGAAGCTGGCGGAAGGGCCGCTGGTCACCGCCCAGCTCACGGACGTGGACGCCGCCGACGTGCGCATCGGCCTGCCGGTAGAGATGGTGACGCGCAAGATTCGCCAGCAGGGCGAGGACGGGCTGATCGTCTACGGGTACAAGTTCCGCCCCCGGCTGGCCACGGGGATGAGAGGGGACGCAGATAAACGCGGATAAACGCCGAGTTTTGGTAGATCACAGTTCGGGTTCGTAGTGAGCGCTTCCAGCGCGTTCTAAGGCGCTCAAGCGCCCACTACGAGCCAGATTCATGATCTACCGAGTTTTGGATTTTTCTGCGGTATCGGCGTTCATCTGCGTCCTATCTGATTTGACTACAGCATCGGCCTGTGGCAAGGTCATCCTGGTGGGTGAGCATGCGGTGGTGTACGGGCAGCCGGCCATCGCCGTGCCCGTGGCCGGGCTGCGGGCGCGGGCCAAGGTGACGGCGGGCCCGGCGGGCAGCGGCATCGTCCTGGTGGCGCGGGATCTCGGCACGACCTGGCGGATCGAATCAGCGAATCAGCGAATCAGCGAATCAGAAGCATTGCCTTTTGTTGTCGCCCACACCCTGCGCCACCTGAGCGTGCCCGGCACACCCGACCTGCACATCGAGCTGACGTCCGACCTGCCAGTGGCTTCGGGGCTGGGGAGCAGCGCCGCCGTGGCCGTGGCCCTCATCCGGGCGCTGGCGGGGCACCTTGGCCGTAGCCTGGAGCCAGCGGCGGTCTCGGCGCTGGCTTTTGAGGCCGAGAGGCTGCAGCACGGCACCCCTAGCGGCATAGACAACACCGTAGTCGCCTACGAGCAGCCGGTGTGGTTTGTGCGGGGGCAGGGGATGGAGACGTTCGCCGTGGGACGGCCGCTGCGCCTGCTCATTGGCGATACGGGGCTGGCCAGCAGCACCCGCGACGTCGTTGGTGACGTGCGGGCCGCCTGGCAGAACGAGCCGGCGCGCTACGAGAAGCTGTTCGCCGCCATCGGCCGGGTCAGCCACCAGGCGCGGCGGGCCATTGAGCAGGGCGACCTGACGACTCTGGGCCGCCTGCTGAACGAGAACCATGGTCTGCTGCAAAACCTGGGCGTGTCCTGCACCGAATTGGACCGGCTGGTGACGGCGGCGACGTCGGCGGGGGCGCTGGGGGCCAAGCTCAGCGGGGCTGGTCGGGGCGGCAACATGATCGCCCTGGTCCAGCCGGAAGCCGCCACTGCCGTAGCCGCAGCGTTGCAGGCGGCGGGGGCGCGGCGGGTAGTGGCCACGGAGGTGGCTGTCAAGGTGCGACGCACTTCGGAAGTGCGTCGCACCTTGACAGCAAACCTATGAACGAGAAGCGACAGCAAATAACGGCCTCGGCGCCGGGCAAGCTGATGCTCCTGGGCGAGCACGCCGTGGTGTACGGGCGGCCCTGCCTGGTGACGGCGGTGGGCCGCTGGCAGGCCACCATCGCACCCGCCGCCGACGACCGGCTGCATGTGACGGCGCCGGACGTGGGCCTGCTCGATGGCGCCTGGTCACTGACCGCCCCGGTCGGAGAAATGCCGGCCGGGGCGCGCTTCATTGCGGCGGCGGTGCAGGAGTTCCGCCGGCAGCACGGCGGCAGCGGCGGCCTGCTAGTGAGCACCAGCAGCGCCCTCTCCAGCCGCTACGGGCTGGGCAGCTCGGCGGCGGTGACGGTGGCTGTGCTTCAGGCCCTGGCCGCCTGGCAAGGTGTGCCCCTGACCCAGGCTGAGCTGTTCGACCTGGGACGCCGGGCGGTGCTGGCCGTGCAGGGCGTGGGCTCCGGGTTCGACGTGGCCGCGGCTGTCTACGGCGGCACGCTGTACTTTGCGGACGGCGGGCAAACCATCGAGCCGCTGGACAGTGGCGATTTGCCGCTGGTGGTGGGCTACAGCGGCGTCAAGGCCGACACCGCGACCCTGGTGCGCGGCGTGGCGGCGCGCCGGGCTGCCGCCCCCCAGGCTATTGATCGCCTCTTCGACGAGAGCACAGTCCTGGTGGAAGCTGGGCGCCCGGCCCTGCAGGCCGGCGACTTCGTCACGCTGGGCCGCCTGTTCGATCAGGCGCAGGAGTTGCTGGTGCGCCTGGGGGTGAGCACGCCGCGCCTGGAGGCGCTCATCGCCGCCGCACGAGAGGCGGGGGCCTGGGGGGCCAAGCTCTCCGGGGCGGGCGGCGGCGACTGCCTGATCGCCCTGGTGTCGGCGGCGCGTCGTCAGGCAGTGGAGGCCGCCATCGTCGCCGCTGGTGGCGAGATGTTGTCCGTGCGCCCTGGGGAACCGGGGGTATGTCTGGAAGATGAAGTAGACAGGTAGTAATGGCCTTGTCTACTTGCTTCTTGTCTACTTGCTACTTTGCAGCAAGGCTACAGCTCAGCCACAGGAGTATGTTCTTGGGTAAGGCTACAGCGATAGCGCACGCCAACATCGCCTTCATCAAGTACTGGGGGGTGCGGGACGCGGCGCGGCGATTGCCAACCAACAACTCCCTGTCCATGAACCTGGACACCGCCTACACCACCACCACGGTGGAGTTCGCCGCTGGCTACGGGCAGGACGTGGTGCTGCTGGATGGCGTTGAGGTGGCGGGGCGAGAGCGGGCGCGGGTGGTGGAGCACCTGGATCGCGTGCGAGCACGGGCGGGCATGGCTCTGCCGGCGCGAGTCGTCTCCGTCAACAGCTTCCCCACGGCGGCGGGCATCGCCTCCTCGGCCTCCGGCTTCGCCGCCCTCACCGTCGCCGCCTGCACTGCGGCGGGGTTGCACCTGAGCGAGCGTGAGCTTTCTGTGCTGGCGCGACTGGGCTCTGGCTCGGCGTGCCGCAGCGTGCCGGGCGGATTCGTGGAGTGGCAGGCGGGAGAGAGCAGCGAGGATTCGTACGCCGTGAGCCTGTTCCCGCCGGAGCACTGGGACTTGCGGGACGTGGTGGCCATCGTCGGTGGGGAGGCCAAGGCGGTGAGCAGCACGGCGGGGCACGCCGCGGCGCCCGGCAGCCCGTTCTTCCCGGCCCGGCTGGCCACGCTGCCCGAGCGGCTGGCGCGGCTCAAGGCAGCCCTGGCCGGGCGGGACTTCGCCGCCTTCGCCCCGCTGGTAGAAGAAGAGGCCCTCTCCATGCACGCCGTGATGCTGACCTCTAGGCCGGCTATCCTCTACTGGGCACCGGGGACGGTGCGCCTGGTGCAGGCGGTGTGGGCCTGGCGGGCGGCCGGGCTGCCGGTCTGCTTCACGATTGACGCCGGGCCCAACGTGCACGTCCTCTGCCTGCCGGAGGCGCAGGCGGAGGTGGAGCGCCGCCTGCACGCCCTGGCCGAGGTGCAAAGCTTGCTGCCCTGCCGGCCGGCGGGCGGGACGCGGCTCGTAGAAGTGCAACAAACCTGACAGGTCTCCAAGACCTGTCAGGTTTGCGGCATTTAGAGGGAGGAGCACAAAATGGCTATTGCCAAACTCTACAGGCGGGCCAGAGCTTTGCTGGTGTTCTTCGTTATTGCTCTGGTCGTGAGCGGGTTGACGGCCTTCCCCTTGGATCGGGAGCTGCGTATACTCAACAGCTTGGTGGCGAGTCCAGGTTCGCCTATCCCGGCCTTGTGGCCGGCCCTGGCCGCCTGGATTTCTTACGTTAACAGCGGGCTGCAAACCACCTATCAACAATATCCGTTCATCGCTTACGGTACGGATTGGCTGGCTTTTGCCCACCTCGTTATTGCCGTGGCCTTCTGGGGGCCGCTCAAAAACCCGGTGAAAAACATCTGGGTGGTTGAGTTTGGCATGATCGCCTGTGTGTTGGTGGTGCCACTGGCCCTGATTTGTGGGCCGATGCGGGGCATTCCTTTCTTCTGGCGCTTGCTTGACTGCTCGTTTGGCGTCTTTGGGATCATTCCGTTGTGGCTTTGTCGTAACACCATTCGTCGCATCGCCGAATTGGAAAAGGTGCAAACCTGACAGGTCTTCAAGACCTGTCAGGTTTTTAGTTTCGCGGAACGCATATATTGACTTATGTGGCGTCATGCTGTATATTATAGCCGCAGGGCTGGGCCGGGATTTCCGCCGTAAAGGAGAAGATGCCCCTTGTCCTTTCTCGCCAAAGTACGCCACAACCCGATCTTCATCAGCGCCCTCATTCCCCTCGGCGCCATGGTCGTGGCGCTCCTCATCGGCGCCGTCATGCTGTTGTTCTTGCGGGCGCACCCGCTCCAGGCCTACGCCGCCCTGATCGGCGGGGCGCTGGGCGACGTCTCCGGCCTGACGCAGTCGGCGGTCAAGGCGACGCCGCTGCTCCTGGTGGGCCTGGGGATCGTCATCGCCTTTCGCGCCAGCGTGATCAACATCGGCGGCGAAGGCCAGATCATCGCCGGGGCCTTGCTGGGCACCTGGTTCGCCCTGGCCTTCCGCACCTGGCCCGGCTGGCTGCTCATCCCGGCGACGCTGCTGGCGGGCTTTTTTGCCGGCATGGTGTGGGGTTTCATCCCCGGCATCCTCAAGGCGCGCTTGAACGTGAACGAAATCCTCAGCACCGTGATGATGAACGCCATCGCCCTGCAACTGATGAACTATCTGCTGCGCGGCCCCATGATTGACCCGGCCGGCATCAAAGCGGGCACGTACCTGGCGCAATCGGAACGCCTGCCCGAGCAGGTCTGGCTGCCCCGGCTGGTGCCGCAGACACTGCTGCACGGCGGGGCGATCCTGGCCATCGTGCTGGCGGTGGTGGTGTACGTCTTTTTGTGGCGCACGACCATCGGCTACCGCATCCGGGCCGTGGGCCTGAGCCCGGACGCGGCGCGCTACGCCGGCATCCGCGTGCCGCTCTACCAGGCCCTGTCGCTGACGCTGGCCGGTGGATTCGCCGGGCTGGCCGGGGTGGTGGAGGTGATCGGCGTGCAGCACCGGCTGCTCCAGGGCATCACCAGCGGCTACGGCTTTTCGGGCATCGTGGCGGCGCTGTTTGGCGGCCTGCACCCCATCGGCGCCATTCCGGCTTCGTACCTGTTTGGCGCCCTGCTCGTCGGCGCGGACAAGATGCAGCGCGCCGTGCAGGTTCCTTCGGCCCTGGTGGATACCCTGTTGGGCCTCATCGTGTTGTTCGTGGTCGGCTCCCAGTTGCTCTCGCGTCGCCAGGCAGCGCGGCGAGCCGTGGAGACCACAGAAGGTGATACGGCAGCATGACGGACATCTTTAAACTGCCGGTCGTCATTGGCATTCTGTTTTCCGCCATCCGGCTGGCCACCCCCTACCTGTACGCCACCATCGGCGAGATGTTTGCCCAACGCTCCGGCGTGTTGAACCTGGGCGTAGACGGCATCATGCTGGTGGGGGCTTATGCCGCCTTCTTTGTGGTTCTGAACACGGGCAACCTGTGGCTGGGGATACTGGCCGCGGCGTTCGTGGGGCTGCTCATGGGCCTGTTGATGGCCTTCATTAGCGTTACGCTCCAGGCCGAGCAGGGCATCAGCGGCATTGGGCTGTACATGTTCGGGCTGGGGCTGTCCAGTCTGCTGTTCAAAGTCACCATCGGCACGGTCAAGACGGTCAGCGGCTTTCCACCGCTCAAGATTCCCTGGCTAGGCGACATTCCTGTCATCGGGCAAATCCTGTTTCAGCACAGCCTGCCGGTCTACGGGGCGTTCCTGCTGGTGCCGTTGGCTTGGTGGGTCCTGGAAAAAACGACTTGGGGGCTGAAGATCAAAGCGGTGGGGCAAAACCCGGCCGCCGCCGACTCTTTGGGCGTGAGTGTCGTCGGCGTGCGCTATTTCTGCGTCTGCCTGGGCGCGGTGCTGGCCGGGATCGCCGGGGCTTCGTTGTCCATCGCCTTGACCAATCTTTTCCAGGAGAACCTCACTGCCGGTCTGGGCTTTATCGCCGTGGCCCTGGTGTACTTTGGCGGTTGGCGGCCGCTGGGGATCTTAGCTGGTACGCTGCTGTTTAGCTCCGTCAATGCTTTGCAGTTGTGGATGCAGGTGCTGGGGGTCAAGATTCCCTCCGACGTGGCGGTGATGCTGCCGTACATCCTGACCATCGCTGTGCTGGCCGTGATGGTCAACCGCGCCCGCCAGCCGGCCGCCTTGAACAAGCCGTTCGAGCGGGGCGAAGGGTAAGCGTCAAACGTCAAACGTCAAGCGTCAAACGTCAAGCGTCAAAGCTGGAAGGAGGTGAGGCGAGACACTGACGGTTGCTAAGCTGTTCAGCCATTGGTAGCCTTGACTACAAATTCTAAGGAGACGAAAAATATGAAAGCTCGTTTCATCCTGGCGTCCCTGTTGGTGCTGACGCTGCTGACTGCGGCCTGTGGCGGCGCCACCCCCACACCCAAAGCGGCCCAGCCTTTCCGCATCGCCGTGGTGATGCCCAGCGCCACCAACGATCTGGCCTTTAGCCAGTCCATGTTCCAGGCGCTCAAGGCCGTGCAGGCCGAGATGGGCGGCGAGTCGGCCCTGCAACTGGCCTACTCGGACAACATGTTCAAGGTGCCCGATGCTGCCGCGGCCATTCGCGATTACGCCAGCAAGGGCTTCAACCTGGTGATTGCCCACGGCTCGCAGTATGGCGCCTCGGTGCAAGAGATCGCCGGGGACTTCCCCAAGACCTCGTTTGCCTGGGGCACGGACGTGAACACCTTCGGCAAGCCGAATGTGTTTGCCTACACTGCGGCGGCGGAGGAGGGCGGCTACGTGAACGGCGTCCTGGCCGCCAAGCTGACCAAGAGCAAGATCATCGGCGTGACCGGTCCGATCGAGGTGGGCGACGCCAAGACGTACATTGACGGCTTCGTCCAGGGCGTGGCGGCAACCGATGCGAGCGTCAAGGTCGCCAAGACCTGGACCGGCTCGTTCTCGGACGTGGCGCTGATGACCGAAGCCGCCAAGACGCACATCGCCGCCGGGGCCGATGCGCTCACCGGGTCGTCGCAATCGGTCGTCGGATCCATCGGCGCGGCCAAGGACAAGGGTGGTATCTTGTGGTTCGGCACCCAGGCCGATCAGTCTTCGCTGGCCCCCAACCTCGTCGTGTCCAGCCAGGTCTACGACTGGACGGGCATCATCAAGGACATGATCGCCAAGCACAAGGCGGGCACGCTGGGCGGCGAGGTCTTCACGCTCCGCCTGTCCAACGGCGGCCTCAAGATTGCCTACAATGCAGGCTACCAGCTTGCCCCTGCGGCCAAGGCTGCTGGTGATGCGGCCATCGAAGGCATCAAGAAGGGCACCATCAAGGTACAACCGTAGCGCGGCACGGCCGCAAGCGAGCTTAACCACAGAGACGCGGAGAACACAGAGTTTTTGCTGTTTCTCCGTGTCCTCCGTGCCTCTGTGGTTGGCTTAGAGCATCCATGCAAACTGCTCAAATAACGCAAAAGCGCATCCAGCGGGTGGAGATGCGCGGGATCGTCAAACGCTTTCCGGGCGTGCTGGCCAACGATCACGTGGACTTTGCCGTGCACGCCGGCGAGGTGCATGCCCTGCTCGGCGAGAACGGGGCGGGCAAGAGCACGCTCATGCGGCAGTTGTACGGCCTGTACCAGCCCGACGAAGGCCAAATCCTGATTGACGGGCAGGCGCAGGTTTTTCGCTCGCCGGCCGACGCCATCCGCGCCGGCATCGGCATGATCCACCAGCACTTCATGCTCGTGCCGACGCTGACGGTGGCCGAGAACGTGGCCCTGGGCCTGCGCTCGTCACGTGAGCCCCTGCTCGACCTGGACCAGGTCGCGGCGCGCATCCTGGAGCTGGCTCGCGCCTACGGCCTCAAGGTTGATCCCCACGTTCCCGTGTGGCAACTGGCCGTAGGCGAGCAGCAGCGGGTGGAGATCGTCAAGGCGTTATACCGCGGGGCCAGCCTGATTATCCTGGACGAGCCGACGGCCGTGCTGACGCCGCAGGAAGTAGACGATCTGTTCGCCACGCTGAAACGCATGGCCGCCGAAGGCCACGCTTTGATCTTCATCTCGCACAAGCTGCGCGAGGTGACGGCGATCAGCGACCGGGTGACCGTGCTGCGCGATGGGCGTGTGGTCGGGGCGCGCCCGACGCCGGGCGTCACGCGCAACGAGCTGGCGCAGATGATGGTGGGGCGGGAGATCAAGCCGATCAAGCCACAGCCCGTGCCGGCGGGCGAGGTGCGCTTGAAAGTCGCAGCGCTGCGGGCGCAGGGCGACCGGGGCACCGAGATGCTGTGCGGCATAGACCTGGAGGTGCGCGCCGGCGAGATCGTCGGCATCGCCGGCGTCTCGGGCAACGGCCAGCGGGAGCTGGCCGAAGTGCTGGCCGGGCTACGCCAGAGCACAGGCGGCCGGATTTACCTGGATGGGCAGGATGTCACCACCCAGCCCGTGCGCGCCCGCATCGCCGCCGGGCAGGCCTACATCCCGGAAGAGCGCATGCGTGATGGGGTCGTCCGCGAGTTTACGGTGCAGGAGAATCTGTTCCTGCACGATCACGCCGCCCCCGCCTACACGCGCGGCGTCTTTATGGACCTGGCGCGCATCAAGGGGCGCGCTCGCCAGTTGGTGCACGACTTCAGCGTCAAGACACCGCGCCTGGAAACGCCGCTCAAGAGCTTATCGGGCGGGAATATTCAGAAATTGATCCTGGCGCGTGAGCTGTCCCGGCAGCCCAAGGTGCTGATCGCCGCTCAACCCACGCGCGGCGTAGACGTGGGCGCCACCGAGTACATCCACGAGCGGCTCATGGCACAGCGCAACGCCGGCACCGCCATCCTGCTCATCAGCGAAGACCTGGACGAGGTCATGGCGCTCTCCGACCGGATTGCGGTGATGTACGAGGGGCAGATTGTTGGCCTTGTCCCGCCCACTACGCCCGTGGCCGAGCTGGGGCTGATGATGACCGGGGCGAAGCGGGAAGGGAAAACAGCGCCAGTTCCCCAGCAATAGACGGTGGGCGATGCGCGCTGGGCTCCAGCCCAGGTGAATCGCCGAAGGCGTATTGACTTGTTAGGGCTCCTGCTGTATAATATAATCGCATGACAGGGATTTACGCCGGGATTTTCGCCCCCACATGCCCAAGAGGTTCACATGCTAACGTACTCTGACCTTGAAGCTGCCCTCAAGCGTGTGCCGCTAGAGCAATTGCCCAAGATGTACGAACTCATTCTGGCGCACGCGGAATGGCCGTTTGACGCCTCGCCCGCGGCGATGGCCGCCGACGACCGCGAATGGGATCGCCAGTTTGCCACCGCGGAATCGCAACGGTTCTTCGAGCGCATGGCCGCCGAAGTGCGCGCCGAGATTGCTAGCGGGGCGACCGAGCCCCTGGAGCAGTTACTGGACGAGGACGAGGCGAACGATGAAGTCAAGGACGACGCGTCTGTTCAGGCAACGGTATCGCCGACTTCCCGTTGAAGTACGACGTCAGGCGCGCCGCGGGCACCCGCTGCTGGCGCTGTTGGTCTTGTTGCCCGCCATCGCGGGCATCTTCCTGGGTTGAGAACGACGCCGCAATAGACGGTGGGCGATGCGCGCTGCTCTACAGCCCGCTGCCTGGCCACGCTATCATGGCCTACCAGATCGCGCCAGTCCAACACCAATACCTGCCAGCGCGCTAACCGGTGGTGCTGGCTTATGAAACTCTGAATAGACAACCTAAATGTATTGCAAACCGCCTGCTTGTGTGGTACAACGTCAGTAGGAAGATGAGAATGCCTAGCGCTCTGGCCTAAGGTAGAGCACAAGCGTTTGTCCCTGGTGGTGCCAGGTCAAAACAGCCAACATCGCTCTCAGACCAGACGCCAGCCAAGTACACACCTTTGTGCACTTTGAGGCTGGCGTTTTGTATCCGCAGGTAGCCAGAAAGGAACTGGCATGAAGCAAAGACACATTAACGTAGTACTCACAATTGCTGCTCTGGCCTTAACCACCTTCCTCATTGCCCTGCCCTGGGCCAGCGCTACCACTGTGCGGCCAATGCAGGCCCCCAATGCCTCGACTGTGGAGTTGGTGGGCCAGGTAAGAAAAGCAGGGCCGCCTACATTCACTGCCACGTGGACGCTCACCTCTGTGGCCGCAGGCACGGCAATGTGGAGGCCCATGTCTGGGGCTAGGGATACAGCCTCATCTCCCACACTGACCGCCGTCTCGCCCACCGAGGCCTACAACTTCCGGCCCACGACTATCACCCTTACCGGCGCGAACTTCACGGCCACGCCCACCGTCACCCTGGGCATCCTGCCCCTCACAGCGCATTCCACGAACGCGCTGCAGACCGCCAGTTTCACTGGCTCTGCATTCGTTAATGATACGATCTTGTTCAGCCCCTCCGGGAGCATGAGTGACCGTCGCCAAGGCCACACGGCAACGCTGCTGCCCAATGGGGAAGTGCTTGTAGCAGGGGGATTCGACGTCATTAGCGGATGTTTGAACAGTGCTGAACTATATAACCCGACTTCAGGCACTTGGAGCGCCACAGGGAGTATGAGTATAGCCCGCCGATGGCACACGGCAACGTTGCTGAACAATGGGAAGGTGCTGGCGGCGGGTCATTGGAGCGTGTGGGATTTTTCTAAGCGTACTGAGCTGTACGACTTGACAACCAGCACTTGGAGCAGTACGGGTAGTATGCACTATGCGCGTGGGCGGCACACAGCGACACTGCTGAACACTGGTCAGGTACTAGTGGCAGGAGGCGCAGGAGGCGCAGTGGGCGTTGGCAGTGCTGAACTGTTTGACCCGACCCTGGGTACCTGGACCAGCACGAGCAGTATGAGCACTGAACGCGACCGTCACACGGCGACGCTAATGAACAACGGTAAGGTGCTGATAGTGGGGGGGTATGACAACTCGCTCGGCAGAATTCTGAACAGCGCCGAATTATATGACCCGACCACAGGGGCTTGGAGCACGATGGGGAATATGGGCAATGGGCGCTACGACCACACCGCAACGCTGCTGACCAATGGGAAAGTGCTTGTGGCAGGGGGAGGTGGAAGTAGTGCTGAATTATATGACCCAACCTCAGGCACTTGGAGCGCCACTGGGAACATGACTTTCCCCCGATCCTATCACACGGCGACACTGCTGACCAACGGCAAAGTGCTTGTGGCAGGGGGAGGTGGAAGTAGTGCTGAATTATATGACCCAACCTCAGGCACTTGGAGCCTCACTGGGAGTATGGGCAATGCTCGCTCCTACAACACGGCAACGCTACTGAACAACGGCAAGGTGCTGGTCACAGGGGGGTTTGATGCCAACACTGATGCATTGGATAGTACGGAACTCGGCACCATCGTGCCAGCAAACACTCTCACTGGCACGCTCACTCTGCCATCGGGTTGGGTCAATACCAATCCAATCACCGTGCAGTTTGTCGCAACGACGTCTGGCGCAGCGCCTGATGCAGGTGCGCTGAGCAATGATGGCAGCACCTGGGGAAATTGGGTCGCTACCACACCGGGTACAACCACTGCTACAACTTGGAACGTCGGCGGTGATGGCGTCAACAAGACGGTCGTTCTGCGCTTGCGCGATGTCAATGGTCAAATTGCAACCGTTGTGACGGGCACGGTGAATGTGGACACGACCAAGCCGTCGTCATCAATAACGGCACTGCCAGCTTTCTCCAATGCTACGATTGCTCTCAGTTGGTCTGGTTCTGATGCGTTGAGCGGAATCTCAACCTATGACGTGCAGGTGCGCGCAGGATCTGGTGGCGCGTGGACTGACATGCTGACCAACACCGCGAGCACCAGCGCTACCTACAACGGCGCCAACGGCACGACGTATTACTTTCGCGTCCGGGCAAGGGACGCGGCTGGAAACTTGGAAGATTGGCCCGCTGACTATGACACATTTACCTTCGTTGATACTGAACCTCCTATCGGCACTATCACCATCAATGGCGGAGCCTTCGACACCACCAGCACTAACGTGCAATTGACCCTTTGGTACACGGACACCACCAGTGGCGTCTCCCAGATGGCTCTGAGCAACGACGGCTCCATTTACACCTCTTGGGATAGCCCGGCCACCTCCCGGAACTGGATTCTGCCGGCTGGCGATGGGCTCAAGACCGTCTACGTGCGCTATAAAGATACTGCCGGTAACGTGTCTGCCGTCTACGCCGACACCATCAGTCTCGACACCACCGTCCAGCCGGAGTTCGGGCTGAGCATCAATGCGGGCGCCCTGTTTGTCAACCAGATCACCGTCACCCTCACCATCGCCGCCACCCCTCGCACGGCCCAGATGATGGTCAGCAACGATGGTGACTTCAG
>Ga0233421_10000589_pt1 | contig 14556 bp, 19 predicted proteins | sample Watercolumn_Mata_3_FD_182725 | JGI IMG/M metagenome (GOLD analysis project Ga0233421, IMG submission 182725) | Freshwater microbial communities from Lake Matano, South Sulawesi, Indonesia - Watercolumn_Matano_2014_107_MG | ecosystem: Environmental > Aquatic > Freshwater > Lake | place... | reverse complement strand
GAGGGAGAACTCTTCGGGATACCTTTTCTTTCCAATTCCTTCCTATACTTGTATTTTCTTATTGGTGCAAATACCATATTTAAAATAATAACTCACTAAAATATTTAAATTTTTCGGTTGATTTACAACTATAAAATGCTATCACAATACTAAAAATTTCTTTTAAAATTCCGCCCCTTGATTCTTTAACTAAATGTATCGCATTCGCTCTCTGAAAAACGGACTCCAGATTTACTTTGATTTTTTGCCTTCGGCATCGTTGCACTAAAAATCAATCCCTATCGGGAGACATAACAGGAATTCAACGCAATTTGAGAACCTGCTTAATACCATCCCCCACCCAGACGGAAGCGCGCTTGATTTTACTTCGGAAAATAGATAGTCTCGCTTTCAGCGAGTAGAAAAACTTCTCTTAACCGACCAACGAAACGAAAACCAAATTTTCTGCGGAAAATTCTGTCTAACAAAGGTTAAGAGGTTCGCTTCGCTCTCCCAAATTTTTCTGATATTATTTGGGGCAGGGCGAAAACTCTTTAAAAACAGAAGAATTATAAATAACATAAGGAACATACTTTTATAGAGGTTCAAAAATGAGGACTAAACATCAAATAATTTTAGATGATGCAAGAAAAATGGCTCATCTAAAAGACGAAAGTGTAGATTTAATGATAACTTCTCCACCCTATCCTATGATACAGATGTGGGATGAGATGTTTTCTCAGCAAAATCCAGAAATAGCTGAAGCCTTAAAAAATGAAGATGGGGAGAAAACATTTGAGCTAATGAATCAAGAATTAGATAAAGTTTGGAAAGAAGTTTATCGCGTTTTAAAAAATGGCGGAATTGCTTGTATAAATATTGGTGATGCTACAAGAAGCATGAAAAATAAATTTCAGATTTACCCAAATCATGCAAGAATATTAAATTATTGTTTAAATCTTGGTTTTCATGCTTTGCCCCATATTCTCTGGATAAAAGAAACAAATAAGCCCGATAAGTTTATGGGTTCTGGAATGTTGCCAGTTGGGGCTTATGTAACTTTAGAACACGAGCATATCTTGATATTGAGAAAGAATGATAAGCGAGAATTTAAGAAACCTTTTGAAAAAGAGAACAGGCAAAAAAGTGCATTTTTCTGGGAAGAAAGAAATACTTGGTTTTCTGATAAATGGAAAGATATAAATGGGGTTTTCCAAAAATTAAACCATAGTAAATTAAGAGAAAGAAGCGCCGCTTATCCTATTGAATTGGCTTATAGATTGATTAATATGTTCTCTGTTCAGGGTGATGTTGTGTTAGACCCATTTTTAGGAACAGGAACAACAACTTTAGCGGCGCTTGCCTCTGCAAGAAATAGCGTTGGCTATGAGATTGATAAAAATTTTAAAGATTTAATTGAAGAAAGAGTTAAAGAAATAAAAGATATTGCTAATGAAAGAAACGAGCAAAGAATAAAATCTCATTTGGAATTTATAAAAAATAAATTTCCCGATGGTGGAGAAAAATACACTAACAAAACTTATAATTTTCCTGTTGTAACTTCTCAAGAAACTAATCTTGCAATACCAAAATTAAAAGAAGTTATTCAAACTCAAGACGGATTATTTGAAGCAGAACATAATTATTAAGACAATCTTTTAATCTCGGCTTTTATCTCATCAATAATTTCTTTATTTGCTATTATTTTCTTGCCCGTATTTTCATCTTTCACGGAGAAAATATAAAATACTTTTCCGCCATATTTCTTTGTGAATTTATCATGCGTTTCTTTTTGTTGAGTTCTTTCGTTTATTATTTGTGGAATGTAAGCGTAACCTGTTGGTTTTATCTGCAAACCAATATACTTCTCTTTTATTTTTATGAAAAAATCAACATTAAACCCTCTGTCCCACTCATCTGGAGCAGGTTCAATTTTTACGCCCAAAATATCTTGTAATTGTCCATAAATTGTTTCTTTCTCTGAAACATAGCCGTCATAAGTTCTGTTTATTACAAGATTTATGACGAAATTTATACAATCTTCCTCTGAAATTTCGTCTATTTCTGCTCTTATTACTTCGCTGATTTTCACATAAAGTTTCTTTCCAAGCTCTATTAAATGATTTTTTGGATAAACCTTTTTGTAATAGTAATCTTCCCATTCTTTAATGTTTTTCGGGGAACATTTTCTTATTTCTTCTGCAACTGCACCGACTTGTTTCTTTTTATTCAAACCCCAACGCATATTTGCACTATTCAAAACCCATTCTTTTGGCATATTTTCATTACCTCTAATAATCTTATCTTATACTGATTTATAAAACTATTGAAAATTAACGCCCTGCCCCATCTTCTTTCTTAAAAAGAAAGAAGCAAAGAAGCGCGCGCTTCCGTCCCCCGCCCTAAAATAGTGCAGGTTCTCAAACTCTCTCCGCTACGCTTCGTGCCACGCTGCGCTCTCCTCCTTTCAGTCGTCGGGGCGTATAACAGCGGATATGAGGTTCGCCCCTCGGCTCGGGGCTCACCCAAATTGCTCCCTTTGGTCGCAACTTCTCATATCCGCAAACGTTAGTAGAAATAATTGCCCGCCGCTCAACGCGTTATTATTAGCTTTTCCAAATCTTCAAGCATCTTTTTCACTTTTGGCTGTTCAAAATGCTTTCTTGCTGGCTCAAGAATTTGAATTAATTTATCCGACACAGAACTCTTTAAATCCATAGGATGAAGCTTCTTTCCGGCAAAATCCTTTTCTAAATCTTTGTATGATGTGTATGTAACATCTCCACCAAATTTTTCTGGCCTTTTGATTTCTAACTTTGAGTCTGCATCTCTAAAAATGAGATATTTTACCCAATCAAGAATTGGATTAAACTCTACTTCACCCTCTAAACAAAATGCCTGATTTATTTTTCTTTTAATTTCTTCGGGCGAATCATGAATAAATATGCAAGTGTCAGGTTTGGATTTACTCATTTTTAGCACAGACCATAATTCTTGTAATTGTTCTTTTGGCACAGGCCAAACAGGAGGCTTCCCCAATCCTAAAATCAAGTGATGATGAACCGCAACAGGTTTCATTTGATTTCCTTCTTTATCCAACAGTGGTTTGGTTTTAATTTTTAGAGCAACTTCTCTTGCTATTACTTGGGCTTTTCTTTGGTCGAGTCCTGCATGAGGCAAATTTATCCCTTGAATAAAAATATCTGCTACTTGCATCGGAGGATAGATCAGTTTAGCAAAATCTACGGACTCGCCCTCTTTTCTTCCCATAATTGTAATGCTTCGCATCATTCTCGCAAGAGAAGTATTTTTACTTATATCTACCATTGTTGCCCAATACTCATCATTATTATGGTATAAATCAGAACCTAAAATAAATTTTAATTTCTCTGGGTCGCCTCCAAAACACTTCAAACTCGCCTTTAATCCTTCTTTGAAGTATCCTCCAGCAACTTTTTTTATTACTTCTCTGTCTCCGCCGAGTTTGTCATTTATCCAGCTGTGCCAATCGGCCAGAAAAATTGAACAATCAATTCCTGCATCCATAAAGTCTTTGACTTTAGACATACACATCAATCCTGTTCCTAAATGGATTTTGCCAGAAATTTCAAAACCAATGTAATGTTTAATCGCGGTTCCACTATCTAAAAGAAGCTTCAAGTCTTCTTCAGTCATAATTTCTTCTGTATTATTTTTGATTAATTCAAAACGCTTTTGAACATCCATGCTATATTAATGAAAAAGATGCTTATTTATAACTTTTGCTAATAAAAAGCGGCGGGCAATTACTCTGCGGATTTTCTATGAAAATCCTTGCCACGCTGCGCTCTTACTTCGTTCGGGTCTACTAACAGGAATTTAACGGAAAAATGCTCGGCTCGCATTTTTCCCAAATTTTGCTCACGAGGAAACCTCGCCAGGAGTGCTTCGCCTCGGCTCGGTTTCATCTCTGTTCGCAAAACTTCGTTAAATTCCGATGTTATATTCAATCGTCGTGTAGAATTAATAGAAGGGGTTGCCGCCTTCAAGTTTTCAATAGATTAATAAAGTTGTATTTAATTTTATATTATATGCTTTCAATAAAGAACTTTCCTTCAAATAAAGAATTGTTTGTAAAATTGATAGATTTTTGCAAAGAAATCATTGACATTTGTCATAAACAAAAAATTGAACCAATCATTTATGGTAGTTTAGCTGTTTTTGTCTATACCAAAAATTCAAAGATGAATGTCAATGATATTGATATGTTAATTAGAGAAAAAGACTTTGCAAAAATCATTAATGTTTTGAAGGAAAGAAAAATCAAATACAACCACGATGAAAAATGGCACGTGCTTCAAATTTTAAAAGATGATTTAAAAATTGAGTTTGATTCTATTGACTTCTGGCAAAAAGACTTACCTCAGGATTTTCAGGAACTAGATTTTTATGGAAAAACGATGAAAATCTTAAGTTTGAATACTTTGAAAAACATTTACAAAAAAGCATCTGAGGTAAGTCAAGATAACCCTTTGGGAAACAAGAAAAAATTTGAAGCACTCGATAAAATCGGCGGCAACCCCCTGAAAAAACTATAGACACGACGACTCAAAAATTTTCCTTCGGAACGTTGCACTAAATTTTTGTCCTTCGGGGAATATAACAGGAATTATCTGGGATTTTCCTGCGAAAAATCCCCAAATTTCACTTCGTGAAACTTCAGATAATCCCGATGTTATGTCTAATTCAGAAAGGGCAACAAAACTAAAAGGGGCTAAAGTAAATTTTATATACTCATCTCTTTTCAACAATACTATTATGAATTCAATAGATAAAAATCCCAATTACAAGAAAATATACAAATTTGTCAAAGAAAAATTTGATAGAACAACCCATTTTAAACATGGTCCTTTTGATGAAACTTATTACACTCTAAGAGTATATGAATCTGCAAAAGAAATTATTGAAAAATTGAACAAGAGTGTAAAAAAGAACAAGTTCTAGTTGCTTGCATATTGCATGATATTGGAAAGATAAAATTAAAACCATCAAAAATATTCTCAAAATATGAAGTTTTAGAAAACGCTTCTGAAGAGTGGCATAAACATGCAAAATTAAGTGTTCCAATCGCTAAAAAATTCCTTAAACAAATAGGTCATTCCAATGAATTCATTGATGAAGTTTGTTATTTAATTGAAAATCATGATATAAGAGGACATAAAATTCAAGAAAGATCCCTAGAGCTTCAGATTATTCAAGATGCAGATTTAATTGCAGATATTGGTTTTGCTGGTTTTATTAGACCATTTCTTTATTGTGGTAAATTTAGCAAACAGTCTGTAATAAGTTCTATTGAATTTATAAAAAAAGAAGATAGAACAAAAAATGGTGATGAAATAAATTTACCCCTTTCTAAATCCATTGCAAAAAGAGAGATGAAGATTCAAAGTGATTTGGTAAAAAAAATTTCAAAAGAAATTGATAGTGATTTACTTTAGCCCCAGATGTGTTAAATTTATGGCTCACTTTGTTCGCTTAATGTAGTTGCCCTTTCTGAACTCAAAATCCTGTGGATTTTGCCACGCTGTGCTCTCCTCCTTTCAGTCGTCGGGAGACATAACAGGAATTTAACGAGAAATGGCTCGGCTCGCCATTTCTCCAAATTTTGCTCACGAGGAAACCTTGCCCTCGGCTTACGCCAGGAGTGGCTCGGTTTCATCTCTGTTCGCAAAACTTCGTTAAATTCCGATGTTAAATGAAATTCAAAAATCGCTCTTCCCGCCCCACAACAAACAATAAGATTAATAAACTTCCAAAATTCTTTTAATATTATGCCTACTGATAAAAAATCAATTCAGGAATATAATAAAAATTACAAAGAATGGTTAGAGAAAAAAGGTCTTGGCCATTCTCATCTTGAAAAACCTGCAATGTATTCTGCTCTCGGCAGTGTTCGCGGAAAAACAATTCTCTGCCTCGGCTGTGGTGCAGGTGAAGAATGCGCTCACATAAAAAATCTTGGAGCAAAAAGAGTTGTGGGTGTTGATATTTCAAAAAGTTTAATTGATACAGCAAAAGCGAACTTTCCTGACATTGAATTTCAAGTTATGGATATGGAAAAATTAAAGCTTGCCCAATCTTCTTTTGATTTAGTCTATTCAAGTCTTGTTTTACATTATGTTAAAGATTGGATAAAAGTATTAAGTGAAGTCAGGAAAGTCCTAAAGAAAAATGGAATTTTTTTATTTTCTACCCACGACCCAATATATTGGAGCGCATTCAAAAAAGAAAATGAGAATGAAAAATTGCAGATTTTAGGGTATAAAAAAGACAAGAAGACAAAAAAGATTGAGGTTTATGGTGACTATCTTAATGTTAGAAAAATTAATGATATTTGGTTTGATAATTTTAAAGTTACTTACTATCATAAACCTTTTTCGTCTATAATAAAAGATATCCTAAAATCTAAATTTAAAATAGTTGATTGTATAGAGCCAAGACCTTTAGATTCTACTAAAAGAATTGATTTAGAATTTTGGAAGAAGGGAAGTAAGTTACCATTGTTTGTTATATTCAAATTACAAAAATAGTTCCCACCCAGGAGCCGATTTTTACTCCTTCGCTCCCGTTGGTCGCTCGGGACGCTGCGCTTCTCCCTTCGGTCGACCTCACTTAACAGCGATTTAACGGCTCGAGCCTTGCAGGCTCTCGACCCATATCTTGATTATAAAATTCAGGTAGGTAAAATTCTCCTTGGAGTTGTCTTCTTTGGTGCATCAGTGCCATTTGTTCAATAGGAGACAATGCACTTAACCTGCTATCTGGCAATTGAATAATTGGGACATTACTATTTATGACTTCACTGGCTATGTCTTGAACCATTTTTGCTTTCTCAGAAGCTTGGTGATTGTCTCTATAAAAAACACCTTGTATCTGTGTTGTAGGATTTCCTTCAATTACAAATTCATTGTCTCCAAAAACATCATCCGCATTCATTGATTTAGTAAAAATATAAAGAGGGCTTCTTACTTTACCTTTATGTTGTTCAACAAACTTTTTCAATTCTTCAGGTTCATTGGGACCACCCATTTCACAATACCAAGCAATTTTTATATCTTCATCACTGGCAGGATTTATAATTAATCCAACATTTCCAAAAGTAAACATCCTATATAGTTCACAACCATGCCATCCCACTCTCTGTTTGGCAGAATCCTCATCCATTTGTCCTATCATTGAGGCTCGATAGAATTCATTAACACTTTTTATTTTATTTATCTTTCCTCTAACATCTTTTGCAGTGATTCCATTACCACTATAATCGATTAATCCGTGAACTAGATAAATAAAATCATAAGGATTATGCTCGCTTGGATTTGTAAGTACTTTCTTAAACATTTTACCGACCTATAAATATACTTATGAATAACTAGTATTTAAATCTTTCTATTTTAACTACTTATAAGAGGCAACGATATTAAACCCCTTCGCCCACGACTTCTTCGTCGCTACGCTCCTCGATCACATTGCACTCTCACTTAACAAGGCTTATGCGGAAACCTCGTTGTACTTCGGTTTCCCAAATTGCTCGCCAGGAGTCGGAATTTTCTGGGTTGCCTCATTTTTCGAGGCTCGGATTTTAGAGGAGAAAAAACTTCGTTTAATCGCGGATGTTATACGCGATAATTTTGAGAGACCTAAAAAGATTTAAATAAGTAAATGTATTTTGATACTATGAGGAAGAATATTTTAATCACAGGAATGCCAAGAAGTGGTAAATCCACCATTCTTAAGAAGATCATTCGAAAAATTGACCATAAAGTTGGTTTTGTTACAAATGAAATTCGCAAAGATGGCGAGAGAATTGGTTTTGAAATAGAAACCAATTCTGGTGAAAAAACCATGCTTGCAAATGTAAATTTCAAAACCAACTTTAAAGTTTCAAGATATTTTGTTGATATTAAAAATCTAGATTTAATTATTCCTAAGGTTGAACGCTTCAAAAGCAACGATTTTCTTTTTATTGATGAAATTGGGCAAATGGAATTGTTCTCAGAAAAATTCAAAGAACTTGTTGAAAAATATCTTAATTCTCCAAATACTTGCATCGCAACTTTATCAAAAGTGTATAGTGATGATTTTATTGAAGTCATCAAAAAAAGAGATGATATTTTTCTTATCGAAATAACTGAAGAAAATCGTCATGAGAAAAAAGAATATTTTGAAACTTTATTAAGAAAAATTGCGAAAGCCAAAAGATATCTTTCAGACCCCAAAAGATTTTCAATAAATCAAGATAAAGTTAATATTACTACAGATCATGGTGTTAGAAATTTAACAAAACAAAAAGAAGGGTGGATTTGCAGTTGTAAATTCTTTAAAGAAAATAAAGTATGTAGTCATGTTATTGCCCTTGAAGAATATCTGAAAATACATGAATAAAGTTACGGTCTCTCAAAATTACTTTCTCTCTTCGGTCGCCCCGCTGCGCTCTCACTTCGTTTGGGTTGTTTAAGCCCGATGTTCAATATTACTCAGACACTATCCAAATATTTATATTACTGCATTTCTTTCCTTTAATTATGGAGTATCTTGCTTATTTTCGACCAAATGGAGAATTATATGATCTAATTTTGAGACAAACCCATTTAGTTCTTCTAAGTTCTGGATTACATTCTACACTCTGTTTTTTCAATATGGAACCTGAAAAGGAAAAGAGTTTAATTACTGATTTGTCTCAAATTAGTTTCAATCTTTTTGAAATTGAAATTTTAGCCTTCGATGATTTTGATAAAGATTCTTTAGTTTTGAGGTTATCTCGTTCTGATGAACTTTTACGATTGCATAAGGGAATTGTTGCTGTTGTAAGAAAGTATGTTAATATAGAATTTGATGCAATCACAAAACAATATTTTGAAGATAACTATAATCCACATTTAACCATTTCAAAATCATCTTCTGAATTTGATAGAACTTCAAAAGGATTAATTGGTCGAAAAGATAGAATCAAGATACACTTTAGCAAAAAAAGTCGATGGAAGTTGGAAAGAAATGCGGGATTTTTATTCTAGTGATAGTGTCCTGCGTCATACTGTCGTCGGAACCGTCCCTCCTCACATATATACTGAAAAATTAAAACTCAAGAAATAAAAAAGTTTAAATACATGTATTAATTAAAAATAACATTATGCCTTTTAACTTGGCAAAATTAGTCGACACGACTTACGGAATCCCTGATTTGGATGAAGAAGAACCGCCAGGGAATGAAGAATTCTTTAATATTATTAATAATTTTAATAATTCTGAAAAACCAAAAAAAATATTTTCTGAAGAAATTTTTTTGTTAAATTCTGAAATTGAAATTCCAAAATATTACTTTAATTATGATCCTTCAAAGAAGCCATTTGAATATTTTAGTGAGAATTAATTTAATTTATTTTCTAAACTTTCTTGTTACCCCTTCTAAAAGACACTCTTAGAAAGATTTAAATAGTTCTGGATTTTGAATATTTTATGGATAAAGAATCAAAACCTATGACAACAGATGGAATGCTTTATGCTTTGAGAGTAAAAGAAAAAACACAATTTTCTACTCAAGAGGGATTTGTAAATTTTCTTAGAATGGCTCTTCTTGAAAATAATACATTAGAAGGAAAGCTTCAATGGGAAGATATTGGTCAATATGGGGGTTCAGATTATGCTATAAATAGAAATTATGCTCTTTTTGGTTTTGGAGAGGAAATCTATTCTGAGAATCATGCTCTTTATCCAAGTAAACCTTCTGATAAGGAGGTTTTTGAAGACATGGTAAATAATTTGAAAAGTTTTTGTGGCAAAGGATATTCTATTTTTGCAGACTCTTTTGGAAATTTTAGAATTGAAAGAGACAAACAAAAAATTATTTAATCTGGTTTTTGCTTGATTTTTTATGGGATTGAATATTCGCGAGATTGTTTCAAGAAAAGAAATTGACATTTCTTCTTTAAAAGGAAAAATTGTCTGCGTTGATGCGTTTAATGCACTTTATCAATTTTTATCGACTATACGACAACCTGATGGAACTCCTTTAATGGACGACAAACAAAGGATTACGAGTCATCTTTCAGGAATTTTTTACAGGAATATTGCTTTGATTTCTGAAGGAATTAAATTAATCTATGTTTTTGATGGCAACCCTCCTGAATTAAAATCAAAAATTCATGAAAAAAGAAAAGAATTCAGAGATTCAGCGAAGGAAAAATATGAAAGTGCGAGAAAGGATGAAGATTTTGAAATGATGAAAAAATATAGTAGCCAAATGATAAGATTAAACGATGAGATGATTAATGAAAGCAAAGAACTTTTAGAAGCAATGGGTATTTTAGTTGTTCAAGCGCCGAGCGAAGGAGAAGCAGAATGCGCGTATTTGTGCAAATCTAAGAAAGAGATTTATGCATCTGTTAGCCAAGATTATGATAGTTTGCTTTTTGGGGCACCGACGCTGATACGGAATCTTGCTTTGTCTAGAAAGAAAAAAACAATGTCTGGAAATTATGTTGAAGTTGCTCCTGAAATTATTGAATTAAAAAATCTCTTGGAAATTTTGGAAATTAATCAAGAGCAATTAATTTGTTTGGGAATTCTCGTCGGTACAGATTATAATCCCAAAGGTGTTCCGGGAATTGGGCAGAAAAGAGCTTTGGAATTTGTGAAAAAATTTAAAATACCTGACAAAATATTTGGAGAAGTTGAAGAAAAAATTAATGCTCTTCCTGTCGAGGATAAATTTGATTGGAAAGAAATTTTTGAGTTGTTTAAGAATTATGAAACTAAAGACATTGAAATAAAATTTCCGAAAATTGATGTTTTTAAATTAAAAAAAATTCTTGTTGATGAGCATGATTTTTCTGAAGAAAGGATTGACAAGCAAATTGAAAAATTGCAGGAATTTGAAAAAGAAAAACAGCAGAAAAATTTAAATAAGTGGTTTTAAGTCAAATGTCTTAATTACTGAAAGACAAATGTCTTAATGGTAAAATTTATAAAAGACAAATGTCTTAATCTGTTATGAATAAAGAATATTCCAAGATATTTGAAGAAATTGAAGATGAAATTCAAGCTTCTTTGGAAAATCCGAATGGGATTTCAATTCATCAAAGAAGATTATCTTTTATGCTTTCTCTTGGATTAGTAAATTTAATAGAATATTATTTAGATAAAAAAAATGTTCTTAAACCTGGCTCAAAAATAAATCATTTGTGGCTTAAAAAGAAAAAAGAAAATGTCAAAAATTTGATTTCAAAACAAATAACTTGCCCAACTGAGGAATTGGAAAAACTTGATAAACTTTTAGAGGAATCTTATAAAATTGAAAAAGATAGAAATTTCTTGGCTTATGGAAAAAATGTTCCTGAAAAAATATTGAGAGAGAAGATAAGTATTTCTTTAAATTTGAAAAAGGAGATTTTGGAAAATGATTGAATCTTATGCAAGTTATTTTGTATCTTATCTTCTATTTAATATAAAAAATAAAGAAATGATAAAAAAAATTATTCTTTTTGGAAGCGTTGCTAAAGGCGAATCAAATAAAAACAGCGATGTTGATATTTTTATTGAAGTAAATAAAAAGTTAAGATCTTTGGAATTGGAGATGAATAATCTTGTGAATTCTTTTTACAAAAGCAGAGAATCTTTGATATTTAAAAATAAAGGAATTGATAATAAAATAAATTTAATTGTTGGAAAACTTGATGAGTGGGAAAACCTTAAAAAAAGCATTGAAAGCACAGGGATTGTTCTTTATGGAAATTTTGAAAATTCTGGAAAAGGAAATAAAAAATATTCTTTGTTCTTTTGGGATAAAATAGGAAAAAATAGAGGAGCTTTTCTGAATAAAATGTATGGTTTTAAGTCAAACAATAAAAAATATTCTGGATTAATTGAAATTTTTCACGGCAAAAAAATTGGAAAAAGTTGTGTTTTAGTCCCTGTTGAATTTAGAGAAAATATTATTTCTGTTCTGAAACATTATAAAGTTAATGCAAAAATCCTTGAAATATATTGGGATTGAATCATGAAAATATTTATAAACTCGTTTTAACTTAGTTAAACATGAAGAAGAAAGCAAAAGAGAAAAAAGTTTCTGTTAAAAAATCGCGTTTTTTAAATTCTAAAGCATGGACATTTGTTGCAATTGGTTTGTTTGTCGTCGCATTAATTGCTTTGAATTTTGTGAATGTTCCGAGTGAAGCAACAACTATGAGTGGGAAAGTTGTGACTGGGGGAGCTATTGCAAAAACAAATTTTATAAGGGATATGTTTACAGAATGGGGTGAAGGAAAACTTGATTTAAATATAGCAAAATATCTTTTATTCTTTCTTGTTTTTATGTTAATATTTTCAGTATTAAGTCTTTTTTTGGGAAAAATAATTGGGACTTTTTCTTCGTTAATTGTTGCTTTCTTAGCAGTTGCTTATATTACACCTGATGAAGTTTATACTATACTTACTACTTATACTGCATTAGGGCTGACTTTGAGTATAGTTGTTCCATTTTTTATTATGGCACTTTTTTCATTAGTTCTTACAAACCCCTTTCATTTTCAAAATGGTAGATTGGTTATTAATACTCAAGGTAGAACAAGAATGTATCAGTATTTGTTTGTTTCATTGCTTTGGCTTTTATTTGTTGGGTTTATAATTTATAAAGTAGTTGTAGGATGGAGTTTATTATCTCACGGTATGCTTATAGTTATGGGGGTCGTTATTTTATTTGCGATTATAGTTATTATCAGACCTTCTATATTTAGTTGGCTTGGTTCTCATTTTGCTTTGATGGCACAATCTACTCAGAACACAGCAGCAGCTAATCTTAGACAACAGAATCTACAGCAAGGAATTCCTTAATTTATTTCTAAATTTCTATTTTCTTAAAATCAAAATATTTAAATAGTATCAAAATATTATATTATCAATTGATAAATAAATTAAAATGATACAAAAGGAAATGAAATTTAATGTTGAAAATATTTTGACAAGAAGTCCGAGATTAGATACAGTTATAATGGTTGAGAAATTTATTGAAAAGAATAGTGGGAAATACAAAAAAACCTCTTTGTTCAATGCACTTCCGAAGAAAATCATGTGGGGGACTTTTAATGTTATTCTTGAATATTTGTGGGCAAACAATAAAATTGCTTTAGATAAAGAAGGAAATGTTGTTTATATTTGGAGTCCTGAAGCAGCGAAAAAATTTGTAGCTAGAAGGAGAATCAGAGTATGATAAAACACAGAAGTTATAATTTTTTTGGAAATCTTGTTATTGTAAATTTTCCTCGAGATGTTTCAAAATCTGAGAAGAAAAAATTTGCGCAAAACCTAATGAAAAAAAATTCTGCAATTAAAACTATTCTTGAAAAATCTGGAAATTTTAAAGGGCGTTTGAGAAAAATGAAAACTTCGTGGCTTGCTGGAGAGAAAACTAAAGAAGTAATTTACAATGAAAATGGCTGCACTTTTAAGTTTGATGTTGATGAAACTTACTTTTCTCCTCGATTAAGCAATGAAAGAAAAGAAGTTGCTTCTTATATTAAAAAAGGTGAGAATGTTTTAGTTATGTTTGCAGGAGTTGCGCCTTTTCCAATTGTTATTGCTAAAAATTCCCATGCAAGAAAAGTTTGTTCTAATGAATTAAATAAAAAAGCAAATCAATATGCTGAGTTGAATATTAAATTAAATAAAGTTGTAAATAAAGTTGAATTAATTCCAGGAGACATTAAAAAAGTTGCTGAAAAAATAAAGAAATGTTGGGAAACTAATTTGCCCAAAAAAATCCCTCCTCCAAGCTCCCGCCAAGAAACACTGTGTCTCCCACCCTTGGAAACAAAGAGCAAAACAATTACTTATAATAAGAAAAAAATTCCACGAAAATTTGATGTCATAATCATGCCTCGGCCGCAACTTAAAGATTCTTTTTTAAAACAAGCATTTATGTTAAGTAAAAAAGGAACGAGAATTTATTATTATGATTTTTGTAAAGAAGATGAAATGGATAAGATTGCTAATAAAATAAAAACAGAAGCAAAAAGATACAAAAAGAAAATCAAGATTTTAAAAATAAAAAATGCAGGTGAAATTGCGCCATATAAAATCAGATGCAGAATTGATTTTAAGATTTTGAATTAAAATTTATGCAGTTGGTTTTTTATTTGAAATTCCAGATTAGTATATTCCTATTTTCTGGAAACATTAGGAATTTTAGATAAACTTGGTAAACTCTTAACCTTTTTTACAAGCCCATTTGATTTGCATCTTTTGATATTATCTAATTGATTATAGGGGCATACATTAATATAGCACATCACCATTTCAGTAACTCCAATATCTCCCACAATTAGGTCACGATTAGTGTACTCATCATAATTTGGACATCTTTCCATATGTTTCTATAATTTCATGTTTTAAAAATATATGTGTGATGAAGTGTTATAATCCTTTTTTTACATTTAATGCAGAAGGTGCTTCACCTTACTCTCAACCTCGCACGAGTTTTTATTTTTTAATCTGAATTTCTATGAAACTCTACCACGAGATTGTTCGCCATGCCATTGGCACTCCGGT
>Ga0233421_10000588_pt1 | contig 14578 bp, 16 predicted proteins | sample Watercolumn_Mata_3_FD_182725 | JGI IMG/M metagenome (GOLD analysis project Ga0233421, IMG submission 182725) | Freshwater microbial communities from Lake Matano, South Sulawesi, Indonesia - Watercolumn_Matano_2014_107_MG | ecosystem: Environmental > Aquatic > Freshwater > Lake | place... | reverse complement strand
CGATTTGGGACTTTATCGATATACATGGTCACAATATAATCACAATAACCAAATAATGCAAAGGTATTATGATTATTTACATGGGTACACTTTTCCGCTGAAATTCACCGCAACATCATATGCAATAAAGTCTTAACCCGTTTTTCGCTCTGGAACTTCAGTTTAACGATACCTGTGAAAGAGAACTTTTCCTTCAACCAATCCGTTTCACGGATGTTTTTGCAGGAAACGCACCATCTGCACGAGTCGGGCAATGGACTCTCTCTCTTTTTCATTAAGTTTCTGTACGGTCAGCTGTCAGAAAAAAGAGACAATCAGCCGCTCAACACAAACATCTTACCGGCACCACAGAACATAGTACCATGAAAACTTATAGACATGCCATTCCGGCCATCGCGCTTGCCTTCACCGTCACCTCTCTTTCCATTGCCGAGGCCTATGACCGTGATCAGCTCAAACTGATTCAGACTACTATCACCGGCTGGAATTCGATGCGTAATGAACATCCTGAACGCTCGATCGACCTTTCAAAGGCAAACCTGGAAGATGCCGACCTGAAGCATGCAAATCTCGAAAACGCGAATCTCTCCAAAGCCGATCTCAGTGGCGCTTCCCTCGATCATGCGAACATGAAACACGCCAACCTTTCCATGGCCTACCTGAAAAAGGCCAATATGAAAAACGCCGACTTGTCGCAGGCCTGGATGGTCAATGCGAACCTGAACGGCGCATTCATGAAAGAAGCCCGCCTGACCGCCGCCAATCTTGCGGGAACAAATCTGAGATGGACCAGACTGAGTGAAGCGGATATGAGACAAGCACGGCTGAAAGGCGCAAACCTTTTTGAAGCCGATCTGCAGAAAGCCAACATCAAAGGAGCGCAATTCAACGATGCCTTGTTTCTGGATAACGCTTTGCTGACCGATGCCGTTGTATCGAACAACACCATCCTGCCGTCCGGAAAACCCGCCTCGAAAAGCTGGGCCCTGATGCATGACAGCCGTTTCGTCACCGAAAAGCCATCTTCACCACCGGAATTCGTACCGCCGGTGGTGGCACCTCCGGTCATCATTCCAGAGAACCTGCCCGCCGGGGTACAGAGCGTTCCTGCCCAGCCAATGCCGGATATTACAGAGGTCGAAGCATGGAATGCCATGAGAATGGAAAAACCGGAGGCGAAAATAGAGATGAGCGAGGAAAAACTCGGCCACGCCGAACTCAGCGGTATCGACCTGAGAAAAGTCGAGCTGTCGAAATCGAATTTCGAAAGGGCCAATCTCGACAAAGCCAATCTGGCGGGAGCCTCGATGGCAGGGGTCAATTTCCAGAAAGCTGACATGAAAGAAGCAAATCTGAAAGGGGCCAATCTTGAGGGTGCGATACTCGACAGAGCATATATGAAAAATGCCGACCTGTCAGGCACAAATCTCAGGGGAGCTATACTTTTTGGCGCAATGCTCTACGGAGTGAACCTTGATGGAGCCGACCTGAACAAAGCATCATTGTTCGACGCCAACCTGGAAAAAGCCTCCCTGAAAGGGACCGATCTCACAGGCGCCATTCTTATCGGAGCAAACCTGACCGATGCCGTGGTCTCTCCGGCAACGATCACACCCTCAGGCAAAAAAGCGACAAAAAGTTGGGCAGCACTCAACAATGCCGTTTTCATCGATAAATAATCCTGCCGGTCAACCAATGACACAACTCTGAACCGCAAAAAAAGAACCTTTTATGGCAAACATACTCGTAGCAAGCTATTACAGCCGGTGGGATATTGCTGAGCATAAAGGAAGAATCGCTCTTTATGATTCAAGCAACCAGCTTATAGAAAACCATCTTTTCACGAACCCGGCTGAATTCCAGGTCGTGGCAAGCATGCTTCGAAATGAAAAGCCTCTATGGTTCGATACGGAAGCAAAACACCTTCGTACCGGTTCGGAACCAGTCGGTGAATGGGAAAATTAACACCATACAGGATGCTCCTGGCATCGCCTTGAGTATCTTCGCTCTTTCAATTGGGAAAACGCTTTCTGTAAAGAAGCTGCTGCAAGGGGTGGGCCTTGCTGATATTGGGATCGTTGACCGGCAGAAGATGTTTTTTACCGGTACGGGTAACAACCTCGATCGTACCGTCATTATTGACACAGGTCACCTTCCAGTATTTGTCAACCACATAATGGTAATGTTCTCCGTGCTCAAGGGGATATATCTGCCGGGCTCTCGGGCCTGGCGATACTGAGCTTTTGGGTTTGTGGTAAACGATGGAGTCACCGACCCTGAATTGCAGCATTCCACCCTCCTTTCCGTTTCATGCGGAATATAGATTTAAAACCTGAAGTTGTATTTCTGTTGATTGTAATAAAAAATCAAAAATATTCTGCACGTTATTTCACAAACGATAATGCCCTTTTTTCATTCAACCATCCAGTATCCGGATCAGCAATCACCTCCCGTCTTCCGTAAATCCTATAACAAGCCGATCACCCTCACGCCTGGCCCCTGTGGTTCTGAGTGTCGCAAGCGCCTGAGGAAGCACCATGTTCCGCCGGTGATTGCCTATCCTTATATTCAGCTCGTCACCGCTCTTGCTGAGCTGAACTGCTTCATCCGGAAGTCCGGGCAGCAGCAGTTCAAGATTGAATCCATGTTCCGACTGCTTTATCTGATAAGGATTGCGCCGGTAATAGACCTGAGAAGGATCCTCGTCGCCATACAGCATCTCCTTGAGCTTTTCAAGGGTCGCAAGACCGCATATCTCGCGTGACCACAGCGGAACCTCCCTGACGGGCAGTGGACTGAAGCTGTCGATGATCTCCTGACGGTAAAGCTTCTGGTTCTCTTTCCAGTACTGAAAATAGGGATCGGTCACCTCGTCTGGAATGATTCTGTTTGCCACAACCATGTCAATAGAGATGTTGTAAAGGCTCAGATAGGCCTGGGCCCTGAGAGACTCCCTGATGACCATCTTCTCCGGATTGGTGACCAGCCGAACCGTTGTAATGCTGTTGTCGGTCAATATCCTGCCAAGCGCTTCGATCTGCTCGTAAAACTCGTAGGGCAGGTCCATCATCTCCTTGTCGGGAAGCGAAAAGCCGGCCAGTGGCCTGAAAATCGGCTCAACCAGTGGTCTCAGGTAGACGGCAACCTTTTCAAGCGGCTTGTAGAAGCGCCTCATGTACCATCCACCAACCTCGGGAATGCTCAGAAGACGCAATGCGGTTCCAGTCGGGGCAGAATCGATGATCAGTACATCGTAATTGCCCTCCCTGTGATGACGGAACACCCTGACCAGGCCGAAAATTTCATCCATGCCAGGCAGAATGGCCAGCTCCTCTGCCTGCACACCGTCAAGCCCCCTGGCCTGAAGCACTTCGGTCATATACCTCTTGACACTGCCCCAGTTATGCTCGAGTTCTTCCAGCACATCGAGCTCCGCTCCCCAGAGATTGTCACAGACCTTGCGGGATTCATGACCGAGAGGCACATCGAAACTGTCTGCAAGGGAATGGGCTGGATCGGTGCTCAGCACAAGGGTTCTGTAGCCCAGTTCGGCGCAACGCAAACCGGTAGCTGCAGCCGTGGAGGTTTTGCCAACTCCACCTTTTCCTGTCATAAGAATCAGACGCATAGAATCCCCTTTTTTTTCCTTACCCTATAACCCCGGCCAGAAAAAAAAAGTTTTGCTGATGCGCCATGACTGCCATCAGACAGCGGAAAACAGTACCTTGAAAGAGAAAAAAGGCCTCTCTGCCATCAGAATGAAAGAGAGGCCTGAAGCTGGCAAGGCCATTTCAAGGGAAGAAAGCGAGTTACGCGAAGAAGCCGGTCAGAAAAGCTGGGCGTCGGTTTTCCGAAGAATCATCGCATATTCGTTCTGATCGGTCATCGGCTTTCTTTTGACAGAAAGACTCCATTCGACATTCAGGTAAAATCCGTCTCCGGTCTTGAACCTCGAGTAGAACATAAGAACCGATTCAAGAGGCTTCTGGCGTTCAAGAGCATTCTTGAAGTGCATGTAATCTTCCGGATGGATGATATCCGAAAGCGGCACACCGGCAAGTGAACCGGGAGCATAACCAAGAAATTTTTCAATCGAGCTGCTCAGATCGACGATCTTTTCCTCATCGTCAAGAACAGCATAGGCCTGGATTGCCGGCTTGAGCCGCTCTTCAAACCTGCCGATATGCATACGCACCTGCCGGAGCAGATTGTCGATATCCATCCGGTAACGGGAAAGCGCCAGAGCATCACTGATCGGGCTTACCTGCTCTCCAACGGCATGACCGGTAAGGATCCAGTCGATATCGGCACCATCCTTTTCAAGCCTTTCAAGCATTTTTTTACCCGGCAGACACTTGCCCTTGAGATATGGCGTCATCTGGGCCGGATACTTGATGCCTACCGCACGGCAGAAGGCATTGACGGAGCCATGTTTTTTAAGAATATAATTTCTGAGACGATGATGAAAGCCGCTATGAGTTGTCATGATAGTCAGGAAATAGCTTTTGAAAAATTGTAATCCAAAGGAACAGGCCATACTCCGCCTGGTGACAAGTTCCAGAGTCACTGCCCACTCTAGGTAAACAGAAAAAATCTGTTCTCAGCTGTCGACTTCCTTTGCCGGAACATTGAAAAAATTGCTGGTAATCACGGGCACGAGAAAAACAGCTACCGTCAATAACGACATGACGAGATCGGCATGATGTCCTTCGAGAGCCATGCTGACGGCATTGCCCGGATAGATATGCTCTATAAAAGAGAAGGATAGCCTGAATCCGAGAAGACCGAGCACGATATAGGCACAGGTCTCCAGAAAAGCATATTCCTCCATCAGCCGGATAAAGCCATAGGCCACAAAACGCATGGTGAGAATACCAATGAAAACTCCGGTACAGACCAGAATCAGATTATCCGTGAATGCAACCGCAGCAAAAACATTATCGATCGAAAAAGCAATATCCATCATCTCGACAAAGACAACCGTAGCCCAGAAAGGCCCTATCCTTCCCGCAACAAAACGGTAGACAGGATTGCTGCGTTTGTCGTTATTGATGACATCGGAGTCATGCCGCCCCCTGCTGTTCCACCAACCCCATACGAGATAGATCAGATAGAGCCCGCCGAAAGGCTTCAGCCACCATATTCTGACCAGCGAGGCGGCAAAAACCAGAAAAAGACCTCTGAACAGGTAGGCTCCGAGAATTCCGTACTTCAGTGCTGCCGGCCTGTCTTTCGGTGGCAGGTCCAGAACCATGGTCGCCAGCACTGCCGCATTGTCCACCGACAGCAACCCTTCGATCACGATGAGATTGAAAATCACAAGCAGAGATGACACCGGATGCTCAACGATGTTCTGAACGAGTTCCTGCATCGAGATACTGAGTTCTGCTCCCTTTAATTATATGTTAATGTACACAATTATTCTATATACGAAAAATAAATACAGGCAGGGAAAATTCAGTATCAAATCTGCACCTGTACGCCGATTTCAATAACCTGTCCCGACGGAAGATCGTAGTAAGCCGTAGCGCTGAGTGCATTGCGGGCCATCAGGGCGAAAAGTTTTTTCCGCCAGAGGCTCATTTTCGATTTCATACCCGTTACGATCTTTTCCCTGTTGAGGAAGAAACTGATGGCTTCAGGTCTGAAATGCATTCCCTGCTGGTTGGCCAGGGCCAGCACCTGCCGGATATTCGGATATTCCATGAAGCCGAATCGGGCGATAATCTTGTAGATACCATAATTGAGCTGCACCACCTCCACCTTCCTGCTGTTCGGTACCCGGGGCACCTTTTCAGTGGAAAAATGGAACAGGCCGACCTCCGAATGAAGAATCTTGTTGTGACGCATATTGTGCAACAGGGCAATCGGAATTATATCAGGATTAGCCGTCAGATAGACCGCCTGACCTTTTACCCTTTGCGGCTGCTGCAGGGCAAGACTTTCGACAAATTCACTGACAGTAAGCGTACGATCCTGAATCTGCCTCATAAGAAGCTCCCGCCCCTGCTTCCAGGTAAGCATGACGGCAAAGAGCACAAAACCGACGACAAGCGGAAACCAGGCGCCATGGAGCAGCTTGCTGATGCTTGCGCTGAAAAACGACAGGTCGATGACAAGAAAAAATCCCATCAGAAAGTTGATTCCCATACGGTTCCACTTCCAGAGATCACATGCTACGTAATAGAACAGAATGGCTGAAATCAGCATGGTTGCCGTCACGGCAACACCATAGGCCGATGCGAGTTTACTCGAGGATCCGAAACCGGCGACCAGTGCGATCGTGGCGAACATCAGTGACCAGTTGGCTGCCGGCACATAAATCTGACCGATGTGACTGGCCGAAGTATGCCGAACGGTTAGCCGTGGAATATAACCAAGCTGAATACCTTGCTGGGTGAGGGAAAAGACGCCGGTAATAAGCGCCTGGGAGGCGATGATTGTGGCCATAGTCGCCAGAATGACCATGGGAATCATGCCCCAGGAGGGCACCAGCGCGTAGAACGGATTGTATGACTTTTCAGGCTCGGAGAGCAGCACCGCCCCCTGTCCAAAATAGTTGAGCAGCAGGGAAGGCAGCACAAGAATCAGCCAGGTCAGGCGGATCGGATGCTTGCCGAAATGGCCCATATCGGCATACAGGGCCTCCGCACCGGTCACGGCAAGAAAGACTGCGCCAAGAACCATAAACCCTTTGGCATGATTGCTCATGAGAAACTCTATTCCGTACCACGGAAAAACAGCCCGCAATATCTGCGGATAACGCATGATTTCAAGCAGTCCGCAAAGCCCGATCGAAATGAACCAGATCAGAATGACCGGCCCGAAAAAAGAACCGACCTTGGCTGTACCATGATGCTGGAAAAGAAAAAGGCTCGCCAGGATGACAATTGTCACGGGTATCATGAACGGACTGAAACTCGGTGCGATAATCTGGATACCTTCAACTGCACTGAGCACAGAAATCGACGGGGTGATCATGCCATCACCGTAAAGCAGCGCAGCGCCAAACAAGCCGATACCCACAAGAAACCAACGCTCGCTCTTGTTTTTTTTGCTGTGGGAGATAATCAGGGCTGTCAGGGCCAGAATTCCCCCTTCACCTTCGTTATCAGCCCTCATAATGAAGGTCAGATACTTCAGGGTGACAATCAGAATGAGTGCCCATATCAGCAATGACAGGACACCAAGTACATTTGAAAAGGTTACGGGAATACTGAACTCACCATGGAAACACTCACGGATAGCATAGAGCGGACTGGTCCCGATGTCTCCGAACACCACACCAAGGGCCGCAAGTGACAACGAGGCAAGACGCCTGAATTCAGGCTTGCCTGTATGAGAAGATAAATGGGAGTCTTCGGATGTGGTTGACATAGGGCAGGACAAGTCTTGTTACCGCTTGTGGTCTCATGTTGCGAAACCGGTTACGGATGCATTCGCCCCTTGTGAAGGGAACCGTGAATTCGAGCGACAGATTCGGTGATGACGAACGGTTACATATACGTCGGATAATCCAAATAAAAAAAATATACACAATCGCCTTCAATTGCAAATAAGCACAGCCTGACCGCCTTTATGGCGGCATGCCTTCAGGGCGGAGCATCTCCCTGAGCACCCTGGCTGCGAGCGAATCCCCACGGGCCGCAGCCTTTTCAAGATCTTCAATCGCTCCCTTTCGATCGCCCGAAAGCCTCCGAACGACACCTCTGTTGTACCAGACCGAAGCATTTTGCGGAGCAGATGACACAGCACGGTTCAAATCGTCAAGGGCTCCCTGAAAATCACCGAGTGAAAGCCGTGCGAAAGCACGGTTGTTGCGGGCTGCGAGCATTTCAGGATCAAGCACCAGAACCTTCGAATAATCCTCTGTTGCCTCCCGTATCTCTCCTCCTGCCACACGGGCATTGGCCAGGTTGAACCACGCCACCTTGTAACGGGGATCGATCCTGACCGCCTGCAAGAAATCATCAACTGCTCCAGCCAGATCACCGGCAAGATGTCTTGCAAGTCCGCGATTGTTGTATGCGCCGGAAAGTACCGGATTGAGTTCTATGGCTCTGGTGAAATCGGCAATCGCCATTGCGTAAGCCTTCATCGACATCCTTATCGAACCGCGATTGTTATACAACTCGGCCATTCCGGGATCGATGGCAATCGCCAGCGACATATCCGCAATAGCTTCTGTATACCTGCCAAGAAAGGCCAGGGCAAACCCTCGATTATTGTAAGCACCAACCGAATGGGAATTAAGCCTTATACTCCTGCTGTAATCGGCAATTGCCCCTTTCAGATCACCTGTTGATGCCCGAGCAACTCCCCTGTTGTAAAAAGCCTCCGGATCATCGGGATTCAATCGTATGGCTTTGCTGAAATCGGCGATAGCTCCGCGATAATCGCCCCGGTTACCCTTCTGAATACCCTGTCCGATCAGATCATCAGCCGGATTTGCCTGAACTTCCGGACTGATGCACATCAGAAAAACCGACATCAGAATGAAGCTCGCCACCTGCCAGCCTGCACACCATGTACTGTTATTGCCCACCTGCTGAAGATTCTTAAAATGATTGAGTTCGGAAAAATCATGCACTCTCATTCAACAGAAACCTGGGCCTAAACGCTTCCATACCCGATCATACACCACCCCCGCATGCTCGATCAGCAAGGGGAATGGAGCGGGCATAACCTGTCATGATATCATGCAATGGTCACCATTATTCCTGATAAATGGCAATCATAATCCTGATGCAGTCGCATGACACAGCTAAAGACAAAAACGATTATATGCTTTTTAAACAATATCTTAGCATTTCAATAAGCCCCTAATCACCAGGCTTCGAGCATACAGTGCAATGCGATTTCGCACTTTAAAAACCTTTTATTATATTTCTTTCTGTGTTTCATAAACATGAAGAAAACCGGCGCTCTACCAGAGACACTTAACATGAAAGAAATCGAAACCATAAAGAGCTTCAGATCAGGTCGCAGCGCATTAACCGGGATACGATTATGCAGAAAAAACACATTACCTTGTTCAGCGGTTTCGCCTTGGGAATGTCACTCTTTGTTCCAACCTCTCACATGGGCGCCCTGGCTCGCCAACCCCATACCAAAGCCAAGCCATCTTCTCTAAAAAGCAAAAGTTCACTCTCAGGCAGCGCAAGCAGCAGATATGGTGCCCAGCACTCAGCACCGGAACTTTCGGCAAAACAGCTTCCTGTCAACAGTGACAAGTTCCTTGTAGCTGTTGGAAAAGCGTCCTATTACGCCAACGGATTTCACGGCAAAAAAACCGCAAACGGTGAAAAATTTGACAAAAAAGATTTCACCGCCGCACATCGTACGCTTCCGTTCGGTACCATTGTCCGGGTAACCAACCTCAACAACGGGAAAATGGTCTTCGTGAAGATCAACGACCGGGGACCTTTCATTAAAAACCGGATTATCGACCTCTCCAGAGCCGCAGCAAAACAGCTCGATATTGTTGACAACGGTGTCGGAAAGGTCAGGATCGAAACATGGAACTGACCCTGCCAGCTCAAAACCACTGATTCCGTTTCGCTTTTTTTCTGCCGACTGTTACTGAATTCGGCATCAACTGATGCTGGTGAGAGAAATACCGTTCAATCGGCGTATCGACAGGAGGAGAATCGGATAACAGACAGAACAGAATTCCTGTTCCGGAAGTTTTTCTGACTTCAGGAACAGGATAACTTTAGCGGCTTCGCCGCTCAGACCATCTCCTGTCTCACGTTTCTGGTACCCTTGCGATCAGCCAGTTCAGGCAGATTGCGCAACGAGAGAAGATGGGCGTAAACAAGCGGCAGGGAACCATCTCTGAACATCGTTGTAACCTCATCGTCGGAAAGCAGGGAGAGCTTTTTTTCATCGACGACATAGATACCGCTCAGACCGTACATCTGACCGTTCACAAGATTTGCCGTGGCTGAAATCTCACGAAGCAGCCCTTTTTCAAGAAGCATGTCACCAAACAACCATGACTGCTTCAGGAGCAGCAGATAATTCTGCAGAAAACTCTGGATTTCAGCCAGTTTTTCCGATGGCTCGCCATTCCTGAACAGAGGAGTACCCCCCTGACGATTGAACCCATCGAACGTCTCGTCGAAGCAGACCGTCGCCTTGCCCTCGGTATTTTCATCGGTTGTTATGAATGGATAACGCCGCAGATAGGCAGGAATATACCGTCCATCCCACTGGCCATCCTTATCGACAAAAAGATTTTCCCCCTCCTGAAAGCCCAGTAACGCGACACACTGAACACGTTTTTCGGGTGAAATCGTGAAAACAATCGGATACTGGCGGCTTGCATCGTAAAACTCCGACGTGGCGAGCATCACCGTCAAGAGATCCGCGGCAAAACGAAATCTGTTCGGGCTGGGACTTATGGTGAGGTCTGCATGCAGGGTACGGTTGAGCGCGACTGTTTTATGGTACATCATGACGAATTGACTCCTTGATTGATTGTATCTGTTATCGGGAACTCACAGGTCTCGGCAATAAGCTACTCTTTGCCGGTCACCGGTACATCCCCCAGCAATAGCCGAAACCATGAAAGTAACGCAATATTTAGCGACAAATGAAAACAGGCGGATTGTGCCCGTTTGCACAGAATTTGCACATCGTTCACGTAAAATCAACCAGCGTCATCTATCAGGATGTCAGCTTTCGGCATAACCTGACACGAACGCCTATGCTGTGGCTTTATGGTGATTTTCACATTCAGATGACACGGCGTGATGGCGAATATCCGATAGATGACCTTGTTGATCTTTATGGCCAGGCTGGATTCGATGTGATCGCCATCTCAGATCATATACCCGACACGGCAGGCATCGAACGATACGGACGCCTGGCGCCGGAACCGAGTAGCATGGAACGAAAAGCGCCACCTGCGTTCATGGAAAACGCTCCTGCGATGCGAAAAGAATGTCAAATCAGTCAAAGCGTCTGTCAGAAAGTATGATCAGGTTTCGTTATTTTTGTATCGTGGGTGAAAAATCCGCCCTTGATTACCAGGGAGTGAGCAGAAGTTTGCATAACTGACCGAGCACATGACCGCACTATCCCGACAGCTTGTCACCGTATACGATTTTCTGGAACAACTCCGAGCACACAAACGCACAGAGCGCCTGATCGCGCGGGTTCTGATCACGGTCTTTCTCGCGACACTTGTGCTTATCGAGTTTTCTCGTCAGGGATTGCTGCCTGAGCGTCTGGCCGCGATTCTTCCAGCGAACCACTTCTACGCCATCAATGTGGCCTTCTCCATGCTTCTCGGCCTCGAAGTGTTCGGTCTGGTCTTCAGCCTCGCCAGTTCTGTCTCGGTTTCGGTCGGCAAACAGTTCGAAATCCTGTCGCTCATCCTGCTCCGCCACTCTTTCAAGGAACTGATCCATTTCAGCGAACCGCTCCAGTGGGACAGCTCCACTGAAACGGTGCTGCACATGCTGTCGAATGCAGGAGGCGGCCTCGTGATCTTCATTCTGCTCGGAGTCTATTACAAGATGCAGAAGCATCGCGCCATAACCTGCGACATCGAATCCGCAACCCATTTCATCGGATCGAAAAAAACCGTCTCCCTGTTACTGCTGCTGCTCTTCAGCATCATTGGCATCACTGACGGCATCCGGTACCTTTCCGGAACCTCACTCGAAAACTTCTTTTCGCTCTTCTACACTATTCTCGTTTTCAGCGATGTCCTGCTGGTACTGATTTCGTTGCGCTACAGCTCGGACTACCCCATCGTGTTCCGCAACTCAGGCTTCGCCTTCGCCACGGTACTCATACGGCTCGCCCTCACCGCTCCTGCATACTTCAACGTGCTGATCGGTATCGGCGCACTCCTGTTCGCCATCGGTATCACCTTTGCCTACAACCGGTTTGAAAAACCTGAAATGACAGGGTCTTCGTGCGAAACAATCTGACCGATCTGAAAAAGGTCCGGAACACCACGCTGAACGCTTCGCCTGTTCGTTATATTGACGTTTCTTTATGCAGAACACGCCAAAGCACAAGAAACACGAACCATGGCAGACAATCCTGAAAAGAGCTTCGAATCGGTAACAAAACTCGCGTTGCAATTTCTTGCTGAAGCCATCGGCCAGTGCCCGGCAGGGCTTGAGCGGAGCACGAATCAGGATGTCGTCTTCACCGTGGTCGGCTTCCAGTACGGCGCTGTGCAGAGCGCCGCGTATGTTGCCGGGCTTGGCGCAGAAGCGTGGAATGGCATCGCCGGTGAGGTGATTGGCCGGATCAACGGCATGGAACGGGAGATGGTCGCGCAGTTTCTCTCACTCATGCCGATGCTTGCCCGGAAAGAGTATCCCCCGATCAGCATCGGAGGCCGGGCGATCATCCGCTTCTACAACGCCGCCACCGACGAAGAAAAGCTTGATGCCGCCGTTTCGCTGCGCGAAATCCTCCGCCAGATCGACGAAGCCTGAAGCAGATCGGAGTTCCGGTTTCGATATTGACTGAAGGTTCAGCCATCTGATTGCTGATGACAAAAACATCGTCCTGGCAGCTGCATTTTTGTAACTTGTGAAATTTTCACAAGCATTGTCGATCTTCCCTCACCTTCAGCATGAGTACAGACCCGATCACGATTTTCCGCAAGACCTGGGGAACCTACCAGAAGGTCATCAGCAACAACCTCATGTATCACCGCGAAATCACGGCTGCGGTGACCGAGCGTTTCGAGAGAAGCCACTCGCCGCTGCACCTCATCGACCTCGGCTGCGGCGACGCCTCGCACATCCTGAAGCTTCTAAAGCCGGGCCAGATCGCCGAGTACTGCGGCTGCGACCTCTCGCAATTCGCCCTCGATGAGGCCCGCAAACTCCTTGAACCTTACGGTGCGGCTATCAACCTCTGCTGCACGGACATGCTCGCCGTTCTGAGCCGGGCTCCCGCCAGCCACTTCGACATCGTTTATTCCAGCTACGCCCTGCACCACCTGCCTACCGAAAGCAAGCAGATCATCTTCACCGAATGCCGCCGCGCCCTGCACGACAACGGCTGCCTGATTCTCGTGGATGTGATGCGCGATGAAGGGCAATCGCGACCAGAGTATCTTTACAGTTACAACAGAACCGTGAGAACGCAATGGGAACCTCTCACACCAGACGAACGCAACCAGGTACAGGAGCATATCCGGAACTGCGACTTCCCGGAAACCGCATCGACACTCGAACAGCTCGCCCGGAACGCAGGATTTTCAAACTGCCGGAGGCTGGAAAAGCAGACCTGGCACGAAGCGTGGTGCTATGAGGTGTAATCAGCAAAAGTAAATCACACCGCAACCCTCCTTTCTGTCAGCTACATCGGTGGGGTCGCAAAACGCCTTCAGTGAAACGACAACCCTGACAACTTTGCTCGAAGGGATAACCCTTCCAATTCTCTGACTCCGATGGCATACGGCAAGCAGAAAACTATCGGCACACCTGCATGAGATAAACAATTCAACGACGGATTCCGGGATAACGAACGTCGAAAAACGTGCAGGTGATCAATAACGACGTTTATTTGCGACACACCATGAAACCATCATTCAACAGGCGAAAAGCCACGAGCTTCGGACTGCTGCTCTCATTCTCCATTCTGTTCGTCACGGGAGTAATCCTCTGGATTTTTCCATACCTGACCGGCTTGAGCAGCCTTCAGGAGTTCGGCAGGCTCACAAAACAGGCATGGCTGACCCAGCACATCGTGTTCGGCATCCTCTTCACCCTGCTTTCACTCTACCATCTCTTCGGCGTTAACCGTGAACCTTTTTTCTCATACCTGAAAAAAAGCACCAGCGAAGGCTGCCCGCATCGTCCGGAACTCCTGACGACCCTACTCTCTACGGTGTGCATTGTAATGGTCACAACACTGCACCTTCAGCCCTTTTCGGGCAGTCTGACAACCAGCAACGAGATTTTCGGCGCTTTTGAACGAAAAGAAGAAGACAGAAATGCATTTTACGAGCAAAGAGCGGAATTAACGGAACGACCGCATCACCACCATTTCGACGACGATTTTAATAAAAAACACACTTCACCGCAGCTCGCTGACTGCCGAGACACCGCCGGAGTGCCCTATGACACGCATTTCAGTGCGGAATACCGAAACGACAGCCCACCAGCAAACAGCGACGCGCCCGACGACGAGCTGCATCGCAGGACAACGGCAAGCTGTGCCTCCTGCCATTGAAACACAAAAGAGAGGGCTGTGTTTCATCTGTTTTCAGTATCATCATTGACGACGACTTCTGTTTGATCTGCGACCGTGATAAAGGCGCCTTGTCAACCCGCCCTGCGGTTCAAAATCCGGAAACTGACGTGCAGTTAACCCGGAAAAGTCCGACAGAACAACATTTCGTCATAGATACCGAGCACTTCTGCCAAAGGGAAAGAACTCCCGCAACCGTCAATGCCCGTTTGAATCGGCAGTTCCAAGACAAAAATCAGTTAACTCTATATTCTGATGGCGGTTAGGTGAAAAATGCGCCAGAATTGTAGTCACTAATTTATTTGCATAATTAATTTATAGTGCTTATATTGCTGCGGTATAAGTC
>Ga0233421_10000586_pt1 | contig 14583 bp, 6 predicted proteins | sample Watercolumn_Mata_3_FD_182725 | JGI IMG/M metagenome (GOLD analysis project Ga0233421, IMG submission 182725) | Freshwater microbial communities from Lake Matano, South Sulawesi, Indonesia - Watercolumn_Matano_2014_107_MG | ecosystem: Environmental > Aquatic > Freshwater > Lake | place... | reverse complement strand
GGTTGTTAGCTGCATCAATTAATTCTTGAGCTAATTTGTCAGACATGTTTGTGCCTTTTTTACCTCTAGCTCCACCAATAATCCAGCGGCAAGCAAGAGCAAGAGCTCTTCCAGGAGGAACTTCCCTAGGAATTTGATAAACACCTCCACCAATTCTCTTTGGGCGTACTTCCATTTCCGGTCTAGCATTATCAAGTGCTGATTTGAAGACTTTTTCAGGATCTCCAGCAACTTTTTTGCTAATTATTTTTAAAGTGTTGTTGAAAATTGTTCTAGCGGTGCTTTTTTTACCGTCGAGCATGATGTAGTTAATAAATTTTTCCTGCATAGGAGAGGATTCCTCTGGGATGTATGGTTTGATTTTCATAAGTACTTAAATATTATTTAGATTCTTTTTTAGCACCGTATCTAGAGCGGCTTTTCTGTCTCTTTTGTACGCCCTGTGTATCCAACATACCGCGGACAATGTGATAACGTACACCCGGTAGATCCTTAACTCTGCCTCCACGAATAACCACGACGGAGTGCTCTTGTAGATTGTGTCCTTCTCCAGGAATATAAGCGTTGACTTCCATTCCATTGGTCAATTTAACTCTGGCAATTTTTCGAAGAGCGGAGTTAGGTTTTTTTGGAGTCATTGTTGTAACTTTTGTGCAAACGCCTCTTTTCAATGGGCAAGCAATGCTTACAGCTTTGGTTTTCAAATGATTGAACATTGTTTGCAAAGCTGGTGATTTACTCTTTTTTACAGCCTTGTGGCGTGGGTGTTTGATTAGTTGGTTGATTGTTGGCATATTGGTAGGTTCCTAAAGTTTTAAATTTTTTGCTTGGCTAATCTATATTAAGTTTTTTTTAAATGCAAGCGAATTCTATATGACAGGAGTCATAAATCTCTTTTGTTGCTCAGTTAATTCTTCTTCAACAGGTTTCACAATTGTCTCTTTTTTACTTTCTTTTACCGGTTTCATCTCTTTAGCATAACGTTTTCTAAAGATTTCTCCCGCCGGAATCAATTTGCCGATAATCACGTTTTCCTTTAGTCCATCTAGAATATCGATTTTGTTTGTGGTTGAAGCTTCAACTAATACTCTGATTGTTTCTTGGAACGAAGCGGCTGACAACCAGCTGTCTGTGTAGAGAGCTACTCTGGTTAGACCAAGTAATAATCTTTCTCCACGAGCTTCTCTTTTTTTCTTAGTAGCAAGCTTTTTATTGATATTCGTGAACTTGATAACGTCTACGATTTCTCCGGGTAGAAGTTCGCTATCTCCATTATCGGTAACTCTAACTTTTGAAAGCATTTGTCTAGCAATGATCTCGATGTGTTTGTCATTAATACTTTGACCTTGAGATGCGTAAATGCTTTGTACTTCATTAACAATATACTTCTGAACAGTGTAAGTATCGGTTAAATCCATCAAAAGCCTTAGGTCTAGATGACCGTCTGTTAGAGGTTGACCTTTTTTTACGACAGCTTTGTTTTTTACTTTCAAAGTTCTTCCGGATGGAACTCTGTAGGTCTTTTTAACAACACCTTCACTCATGATATAGATGGCGTCTTCGGTAACTTTGCTTACTTTTCCGTCTTCAATCGCTTTGATAGAACCTTTGTGTCCTTCAGCTTTAGCGATGATCATTTTTCTCTTAATTTTTTCACCAACTTTAACTGTTGATTTTACATCAGCCGGTAATTGATGAACGATTTCAAGAGGTTCTTCAGAAGTGATTGTAACTTCTGTTAGTTGACCTTTTTGATGAACAGAAACTGATCCGGCGATTTCAGCAAGCAGTCCAGGATTTTTTGGTGTGCGCGCTTCGAATAATTCTTCAACACGAGTTAAACCTTGAGTAATATCTCCTTCACCTGCAACTCCACCCATGTGGAAGGTTCTCATAGTAAGTTGTGTACCTGGCTCACCAATACTTTGAGCGGCAATGATACCAACAGCTGTCCCAAGATCTACTTCTTCATTTGTTCCAAGATCTTTTCCGTAACACTTGATACAAATTCCGCTTTCTGTCTGACAAGTCATCACAGATCTTAATTGAACTTCTTCAATCTTGTGTTCTTTAATTTTTCTAAGAGTTTCTTTTTCGATAATGTTGTTTTTCTTCTCTAAGATTTCGCCGGTTTTTGGATTTACTAGATCTTCGGCAAGAGTTCTTCCATAAATTCTAGTTTCAAACTTTTCACCGATTTGATCAGATTCTTTCTGAGTGATTATATGGGCTTCTTTTGATCCACAGTCAGGTTCACGAATTACGACATCCTGATTTGAGTCAACCAGACGACGTGTTAAGTAACCAGCTTCAGCAGTTTTCAAGGCGGTATCGGATTTACCTTTACGGCCTCCATGTGTAGCAATAAAGTATTCCAAGATCGTAAATCCTTCTTTCAAATTTGATTTGATAGGCAATTCAATAGTTTTACCGGCCGGATTAGCAACGAGTCCTTTAATACCGCAAAGCTGTGTAACTTGTCCCCAGTTTCCACGAGCACCGGAATCGATGATGTAGAAAATGTTATTGTCCTGATCGATAGCGTCGATCATGATGTTTGTAATAGCTGATTTGGTTTTTGACCAAATGTCTAGATTGTGATTATATCTTTCGTTTTCTGTAATCAAACCTTTCCAGTATTGGTTGTTGATTTGTTTTACTACTTCGGAAGAATCATCGATGATTTTTTCTTTTTGCTTTGGAATGATCATGTCGTTTTGAGCGATCGTGATTCCTGATTTTGTAGCAAATTTAAATCCGACATATTTTAAGTTGTCCACCAAGATGGCAGTTTTGTCTCTGCCCAATCTTTCGTAACAATCTGAAACGATTTGGCCAAGTTGCTTTTTGCCGATGTTCTCATTGTAGAAAGGAAGTCCATTTGGAAGGAAACTGTTGAAAATACATCTTCCAATAGTTGACTCCAAAATTTCCCCTTTAAATTTACATTTTATGGGAGCGTGTAAGGCAACTATTCCACTTTGATAAGCAAGAATAGCTTCTTCTAAGCTGGCAAAAGCCATCCCTTCGCCTTTTGTTCCAGGTAGAATTTTGGTGACATAATAGCAACCTAAAACCATGTCTTGTGCCGGAGCAACGATTGGTTCACCAGCGGATGGTTTTAATAAATTGTGGCTTGAAACCATAAGTTCACGAGCTTCTTCTTGAGCGGCTGCTGAAAGAGGTACGTGTACAGCCATTTGGTCACCATCAAAATCCGCATTGAAGGCGGCACAAACCAGTGGGTGAACTTGGATAGCTTTACCTTCAATCAATACTGGCTGGAAGGCTTGGATACCAAGTCTATGAAGCGTAGGAGCACGATTTAGAAGTACGTAATGATTCTTGGTTACTTCTTCCAAGATATCCCAAACTTCACGTTTGTTTCCCTGAATTAATTTTTCAGCATTTTTAATATTGTGTGCATATCCATCTCTGATAAGTTTTCCTACGATAAATGGTTTAAAGAGTTCAAGAGCCATTAATTTTGGAAGACCGCATTGATGTAATTTCAATTTTGGACCAATGATAATAACTGAACGTCCGGAGTAGTCCACACGTTTACCAAGTAAGTTTTGCCTGAAACGACCTTGTTTACCTTTCAACATGTCGGATAGAGAACGAAGTTTTCTCTTGTCGCCCGAATTGAATACTGTACGTCCTTGACGAGCGCTGTTATTTAATAGAGTATCGACAGCTTCTTGAAGCATTCTTTTTTCATTTCTGCAGATTACTTCCGGGGCTCCGATGGCGAGCAGTCTCTTTAGACGATTATTTCTGTTAATAACTCTTCTATAAAGATCATTTAAATCTGAAGCGGCAAATCTTCCTCCATCTAGTTGAACCATTGGACGAAGATCCGGTGGAATAACCGGAAGTGCTGTTAATACAAACCATTCCGGCTTAATACCGGCCTTATCTAGACTTCCTGCAAGCTTAATTCTCTTGATGATTTTTTTGTATTTTTGACCTGTAGATTTGGCGGCATCTTTTTTTAGATCAACAATTAATTTGTTTAAATCTAGAGCGGCCATAATATTTCTGATTGTCTCAGCGCCCGTACCAGCCTTGAAGACGTGGCCAAATTTGATAGAAAGATTTCTGTACTCAATTTCAGAGTGAACTTTTCCAACTGTTAATTTTTCTAAAGAATCTTTCGATTCGTTATTTTGAAAATCAAGCTCTTCGATTTTTCTAGCAAACTCTTTTTCGAGGTCAGCCATTGCCTTTTTACGCATGTTTGTATCTTCAATCTTTTCAATTTCTACTTCTCTTTGTTTGAATTCGCTCTGAATAGTTTTCTTTTGAGATTTGAACTCATCTTGGAGTTGAGCTAAAGCTTCAGCTCTAGCTTTATCGTCAACTTCGTAAACGATGTAAGCGGCGAAATAAACTACTTGTTCCAAAGTTTTTACAGGAATATCAAGGAGCAAACCCGTTCTACTTGGGGTGGAACGTAGGAACCAAATGTGGGTTACCGGAACAGCAAGCTTGATGTGTCCCATTCTTTCTCTACGCACAGAAGATCTGGTTACTTCGACGCCGCATTTTTCACAAACGACACCTTTGTAACGGATTCTTTTGTATTTTCCGCAATAACATTCCCAGTTTTTGGTAGGTCCGAAAATCTTTTCACAGAATAGACCATCTCTTTCTGGTTTTTGAGTCCTATAGTTGATAGTTTCCGGCTTTTTTACTTCTCCATGTGACCATGAGAGAATTTCTTCAGGTGAAGCTACAGATAGAGCAATTGCATTGAAGATATCTTTCTTCAATAATTGTTGCTGTTGTTCAGCGCCTTTTGCTTGTCTAGCTTCTTGCGCGGTATGAGCCATATTTATAAGGTTAGTATATTTAAATTTTAAATGATATTTTTATAGTCCTAAATCTTTATCGATAGGAGATTCTCCGTGCATTTCTTCTTCAGGAAGTGGAGCTCCATCTTCTTCTGGAATGTATTCACCTTCCGGTTCCATTCCGGCTACTTCTGTCCCGGTTTCACCACCTTCAGACGTTTTTCTTTTTTCTAAAATAATCATATCTTGAACAACGATTTCGGTTTTGAATTTTTTTACTCCTTCGGGAGTTTCCCAATTGCGAGTTTTCAGGTATCCTTCAACATAAACAAGATGTCCTTTTCTGATGTATTGATCGCAAATTTCAGCTAATCTAGCCCAAGCTACGCATTCATGGAATTCAGCTGAATTTTTCTTTTCATTATGTTGGGTAACCCAAGCTCTATTAGTAGCTAAGCCAAAGGTGGTAACGCTTTGTCCATTTGGAGTTTGTCTCATTTCTGGGTCGCGAGTCAGGTTTCCGATTAGAATTACTTTGTTTACACTTCTCATGATTTAAGTTGTTAATAATTTAAAGAGATAATTATTTGAAGTTATTCTTTATCAAGAAATTCTTCCGGTTCTTCATCCAGGATATCGTCTTCCATTATTCCTTCGAGGTTTCCGTGTTCATTAATGGTTCCCTCGGTTTCTTTATCTAGCTCCTTCTTTACAGGTTCACTGATTTCTTCTTGGGCTTCTACGTCTTCTGCCAGATATTCATCTGGAGCAACTTCTCCATCTGTTTCATCAGAAATTAATTTTACAGAAAGACATAAGCTTTGTAATTCTTTTACAAGAACATTGAAAGATTCTGGAACTTTTGGCTTCTTAATTGATTCACCTTTTACGATTGATTCGTAAGCTTTAGATCTTCCGTAAACATCATCGGACTTGATTGTAAGCATTTCCTGTAGAATATGAGCAGCTCCGTAAGCTTCGAGTGCCCACACCTCCATTTCTCCGAATCTCTGTCCTCCATGTTGCGCTTTACCTCCAAGAGGTTGTTGAGTAACAAGAGAGTAAGGACCAACTGATCTGGCGTGAATTTTATCTTCAACCAAGTGGTTAAGCTTCATCATATAAGCGATACCAACGGTAACCTTACGGTCAAATTTTTCTCCGGTTTTACCGTCGAATAGTTCTATTTTTCCATCTTCAGGTAATCCAGCTTTTCTTAATTGATTAGTGATTTCTTCTGTCGGTACTCCGTTTAAGGCCGGAGTGGCAACTTTGATTCCTTGTTTTCTAGCAGCCCATCCAAGATGCGTCTCGAGGATTTGTCCGATATTCATACGAGAGGTAACTCCAAGCGGATTTAAAACGATGTCGATAGAGGTTCCATCCGGTAAGAATGGCATGTCTTCTTCTGGCACGATGATTGAGACGACACCCTTATTACCATGGCGTCCAGCCATTTTATCACCAATAGAGATTTTTCTAGTTTGAGCAACATCTACTTTAATTTGTTTCAAAACTCCGGTAGTAAGTTCATCACCGGCTTCTTTTGTGAATAATTGAATTGCTACAACTTTTCCACCTTCACCTCCCGGGAGTCTTAGAGAAGTATCTTTTACATCTCTAGCTTTGTCCCCGAAGATGGCTCTAAGAAGTCTTTCTTCAGCGGTTAATTCGGTTTCTCCTTTTGGTGTAATTTTACCTACAAGGATGTCTCCTTCATGGACAGTCGCACCGATTCTAACGATACCGTCTTCATCAAGATCCTTTAATTTATTTTCACCAACATTTGGAATATCTCTGGTAATAATTTCTGGTCCAAGCTTGGTTTCACGAACGTCCACGGTAAAGGTTTCGATATGAACGGAATCGTAGTAACCTCTTCTTACCATTCTTTCTGAAATAATAACAGCGTCCTCAAAGTTGTAACCTTCCCATGATAGGTAAGCTACTAAGGCGTTTTGACCAAGAGCCATTTCGCCATTATCGATAGCGGCTCCATCGGCTAATACTTCACCTTTTTTTACTTTGTCTCCTTTTTGAACTTTTGCTCTTTGATGATTGCAAGTTCCTTGATTTGATCTTTCGTATGTTTGAAGTTCGTAAGTTACTTTACGGCCATTGTCATAAACTACTGTGATAATATCTCCATCTACATATGAAACTGTTCCATCTCTTTCAGCTAGGATTACTTGTCCGGAGCTTTTTGCGGCGAGGTCTTCAATACCTGTGCCGACAACCGGGGCTTCCGGAGAGATCAATGGAACGGCTTGACGTTGCATATTTGAACCCATGGAAGCACGGGTATTATCATCATGTTCCAAGAATGGAATCATGGAAGTCGTGATCGAAATAATTTGTTTTGGAGAAATATCCATGTGCGTTACGTCGTTGACGTGAGCGAGCAAAGGCTCTCCACCTTTTCTGCAAGATAAGCGAGTGCTTGTAAACTGACCTAATTCGTCAGTTTCAGAGTTAGCTTGAGCGATAATAAACTCTCTTTCACCGTCAGCATCAAAATATCCTATACGATCTGTGATATAAGGTCTTACTTTAATTTCTTTTAAATCTGTCTTGGATAAATCCTTGGCAACTTTCTCTGTAATTTCTTCTCCAGCTCTAATAATATCTCGTCCTTTATAAGTAATAGTCTCTCTAGCAATTCTTCCTGTAGTATTTTTCTCGGTATTTGTAATTACATCAGAAACTTCTCTATATGGAGTCTCGATAAATCCGTATTCGTTGATCTTTGCATAAGTTGCCAAGTGAACAACGAGACCGATGTTTGGACCTTCAGGTGTAGAGATAGGACAAATTCTTCCGTAGTGAGATGTGTGTACATCACGAACGTCAAATGATGCTCTTTCTCTTGAAAGACCTCCGGGACCCATCGCAGAAAGTCTTCTCTTGTGTTCAAGTTCGGCCAAAGGATTAGTTTGGTCCATGAACTGTGACAATTGAGAAGAGGCGTAGAATTCTCTTAGCGCTGCGGTAATTGGTCTAGAGTTGATCAATTGAGTTGGAGTCACTGTTTCCAGATCCATGACTGTCATTCTATCTTTAGCGATACGATCTGTTCTAAGTAAACCAACACGGAATTTGTTTTGAACCAATTCGCCAACGGCACGGATTCTTCTGTTTGATAGATGATCGATATCATCCGGAGCCATTTCGCCATTATTTAACTTGATCAAATATTTCAAAATGTGGATCAAGTCCGGGACTTGGAAAGTGTGGAATTTTTTCTTGTTTGGGGTATCTAATCCAAATCTCTTGTTTAATTTATATCTAGCTACTGGACCCATGTCGTATTTTCTGTAATCAAAGAACATGGAATTAATCAATCCCTTAGCGTTTTCAGGTGTAGCCAAATCTCCAGGACGGATTTTTTTGTAGATATTTTGGTAAGCGTCTTCAGCAGTTTTTGCTGAATCTTTTTCAAGAGTCATCAAGATATAATCATGATCGATATCTTTGGTTTCATTTTTAAACAAATCGATAATCTCTTTATCTGTTTTGTATCCGAATACACGAAGTAGGGAAGTGATAGGAATTTTTCTTTTACGGTCAATTTTTACAGTTAAGATGCCTTTTTTGTCGGTTTCAATTTCTAACCAAGCACCTCTTTTTGGAATAATTTTTGCTGAATGCATTCCAGGAGTGGCAGCGCTTTTAGAGAAAAATACTCCGGGAGAACGCACGATCTGAGATACGACTACTCTTTCAATTCCGTTGATGATAAATGTTCCACGATTGGTCATTAATGGAACATTTCCCAGGAATACATCCTGTTCCTTAATTTCACCTGTTTCTTTGTTGATTAATTGAACATGTACTTTTAGTGGAGCTTCGAAGGTAAGGTTTTTATTTTTAGCGGTTTCGGCATCATATTTAATTTCTCCAAGAGAATGATCTAGGAAATGTAATTCCAGCTTTTTACCGGAGAAATCTTGGATAGGGGTAATTTCATCTAGTAATTCACGGATTCCTTCTGCTAAAAACCACTTGTATGAATTTAGCTGGACTTCGATAAGTCCAGGGATTGTTACTTTTTGATCGATTTGATGATTGAAATATTTTCTCTCAGTCTTTAGAAGAACCGGATTTTGATGAGAAGTAAGCTCTGAAGGCTTGATTAAATTTTGGTCTTTCTTTACGGTTTTTTCGGCGATAAGTCTTACTTTTTTTACTGGTTTCTTTTCCTCTTTTTTTACTTCTATTGTTGGAGCTTTCTTGATCGTGATTTTCTTTGGTGTTCTCACTGGAGCAGCAGCTTTTTTAGGAGCTGGCTTCTTGGTCTCTTTTTTGGCCGGTTTGGCAACTTTTTTAGGAGCTACCTTTTTTACGGCTTTCTTTGGAGTGGCCTTTTTTGGCGCAGCTTTTTTAACCGCTTTCTTTGCAGGTTTAGCGGTTTTTTTAGTGGCTGGCTTGGAAGGTTTCTTTGAAGGTTTTTTGCTAGCTTTTTTTGCTTTAGCCATATGAAAAAATAGTCAAGGAATTGTATTTATCCGTCTATACAAGTTGATTATACAAACGGAGGTTTAAGCACTATCCTCCTTAACTCATGAGATTTGATAGCTATTTGATTCTACTTATGGTTGATTTTAAGGCAAGTTTATTATTGAATAATATAGATTATAGCTTGCTTTTTAGGTCTTTTGTGTTAAAATCGCTCTCCGATATTTATATCTTATCAAATGGCCGAGTTAACTGTGGTTCCAGATGAACCGGAAAATCAAGGAGAACTTGCGTTGGCAAAAACGCTTTTTGGGGCTGCGCATTCAGGATCAGAAGGATCTCAGAGAATTGGACTAATGGAGGATTATGATTACTTTGATTCTGAAATGATTGGTACTTATCATGGTATAGAGGGAATGGATAGAGAGGGAAAGGGAATTACGGCGATGGAATTTGTGGTGAGTGATGGGGTTATTTTGGGAGTATTGGTGTGTAATGAGGAGGGGCAGCAGTTTTTCTTGCCGAGGGAACCGGGGATGGATACGCAGGCCGTGGTTAATGCTGTAAGAAAAATGGTTGGGGATAAGAGCATGGACGTAGTAGATGGAGTTTTAAGTAGAAAAGTTGGAAGAACTCGGAGAGCTGTTTCATCATTGGAAATTTTGGATGAAGATAAGCCTCCAAGAATAGGCAAAAAACGTATTGTTTTTGATGTTCCGGAAGAGGTAGAACCTTCTTTACTGGCCACGGCTGCGCGGTGTGATACGGATGAGAAAAGAGCCTGGAGAACATCGCTACTTCATTTTGCTAAGGAAATTTTTGGAAAAATTGAAGATATTCCTCCTCGTGAAAGATATGTGCTTTGTTTCCCGGGACTCAGACAAGAGGCTTGTTTGTGGAAATCTTTTGGATTTACCAATGAGCAGATGATTTTTATAGAGAAAAATCCTCGATTGGCGGAAGAGCTTGCGGATCATTTTCGAGGTGCAAAAGTTTTATGTACAGCTTTTCAAAGTGGGAAGACGGTTTATAAACAGGTAAAGGCTTATATGGGAAAAGGAGGGAAATTATCAATTCTTAGTATTGATCCAAATAATCAATGGAGTCAGGGTTTCCAAAAAGGATTTCAAGATTTTATTGATGATCCGTTGATTAGTGATAATGCGTTAGTTTCAATGTGCTTCTCCAGTGGGAGAGGTGAGGACGTTGCTTGGTGGCAGTCAATGATGAGGGAGGTGATGGCTGAAAGACATAATTCTGCATTGAAAGGTCCTTTTTTTAGTCCGAATGATATTATGGAGGCTCAAAAAAGAATTGTTGAGCCGAGAGATTTTGTTCTTCCTCCTATGACTTTAGATGAACTTCGTCTGCAAGTTGTGGAGTATGCTTTAGCTTATACTCTTAGGAAATGTTTGTTGGGTGGTGATTTGAGCCCTGATGGATATTATCAACAAAGGCTTTTGAATAAGGGTAGATATAGGGGAGATGGATCTCAGTACATGTATTTTGCAATGCATCATGTAACCAAACAGCGTTAATAGGATGGATAAAAGATTCAATGTTATAGAGGGAGGTGAAGAGGGGAGAATGGGTCCTGATTTTGGGTCTAATCTTAGATTAGTTTCTGATGGTGAAATAGATTTGGGTTTGAGTAAAGTTCATCCTGAATTTTTTGCCAGTTTGGCTGGTGTTTCTGATGAGGCAATGATAAGAGGCTTGAGTCCAAGGAAATACCAATTGGATGCGACAAGGGGAATCAGAGACGGAATGCTTAGTGGAATTAGTAGAGGTCAATTAATTATTGGAACAGGTGGCGGAAAAACTTCTGTAGCGATGAATTTTGCTGAACAAACGAGAGGTAGATTTTTATATGTGGCTCCTTCCAGAGTTGCAATTCAGAGAGCGCAGGATGAAATGGGAAAATTGGGAATGACCAAGACATCTCAAAGAATGGAAAGGGGAAATCCTTTTGATATGGATGCAGGTGTTACTTTTACAACTTGGCAAATGCTTTTGCAAAGAGATCGTTATATGGAAATTCCTCCGGAGCTTTTTGATTGTTGTGTTTTTGATGAGGCTCATCATTTTCTTGGGCCGGAGGTTCGTAAATTGGTGGGGCATTTTAATTCTTATCAAGTTCATATGACGGCTACTCCGGATAATGCAACTACGAGCGTGAGCAAAGCTGTTCCATATGAATATTTTAGATATAGTTCGGATGATTTGGTAAGTAATGACGGATTTCCGGCGTGGTTGCTTTATCGCCATGAAGTTGAGAATGAAAGATTGAATGAAGCGGAAGTAGTGGGAGATAGATTTGCAATTCAAGAAGGCTCTGAGGATAGATTTTTGAATATTTCTCATCGTTGGGCTATTTGTGCAGAAATTTTAAGAGAGTGTTTGCCCAAGAGGGAAAAGGCAATCGTTTATTTACCTTCGGTTGGTTCTTCAAAAAGATTTGTAGAAGAAGTTGTGGCAAGAGATCCTGTATTGAAAGGATATGTGGACAAAATTGTGCATGTTGATGGATCGATGAATCCTCGTCAGATTAGGGATATTGAAAGACGTTTTAGAGCTTCAGTGGATGATCCTAATAGTATTTTGGCTGTTTGTGGAAAAGATCTTTGGACTGAAAGTTTGGATGTTCCTGATATTGAACATGTGGTTTTAGCTGATCCGTGTGCTTCAAAGAGAGTGTTTTTGCAACGTATAGGTAGAGGAGCCAGGCCGGCGGATGACAAACAACACGTGCATATTCATGATGTTGTTTCGACGGTTAACAGATTGAATGTTCAGTTGGCAGCGAGGAGTAAACGTCCTGTGACTGTGGCGGGAATGATGAGAATTGAAAAATATTATCCCGGAATTGTGTTGAATGGTCCTTATCTGGGAATGTATTGGGATACTGCAGGAACGAAGGTTGATGGAGGCGAGTATAGATTGGCTCCAAAGGTTAATTCCAGGGTGATTCCTTTTACGGAGAGAAATTTGGAATTGAATTTTATGCAGGATCATCGACATGCTTATGCTTTGTTTGAAAAATTTGCTGAACTTTTGAGTACGAATGTTTACAATTTAGCTTTTTATAATGAGGAACTTTTGCATAGAGAAGACAAAATGACTTTGCGTACGGTAACTGGTGCAACTTTTCAAATTACATTTAGAGATTTTATGGATGCGGCTGAGTTTTTTGGAACGCTGGATTATATTCAGCAAAAAGTAATTCATACTGCAGAGGGTTTGCGTGCGGAAATTCGCAGAAGTTTTTCTCCGGAAATGAGATTTGCTTTTGGAATGCAGGCTGAAAGAGAAAAGGAAGAGGCAATTCGTGATTATGGATGTGAGATTCCAAAAGATCCTTTTGATTTGAGTAGGTTTGAAGATGGAACTTTTGTTTGTCCGGATGATGCCATGAGAGATTTTTGGAGATATGTATTTGTGAAAATTGAAGAGTGGCGAAGAGCAAATCCTGGTGCGGTGATGGATGTATTGGAAATTCCGTTTGATGAAATAAAGAAGGCGTTACCAAGAGGCAGAAAAACTGAAGGTAAGAATTATTGGGCGAATCCGGATCATCATTATAATGGGATGGGAGATTTTGAGGAGATCGCGGCTTTGAATAATATAACGGCGACATATTCTAAAAATGGTGTGATCGTTGATGTTGAAGATACAAGAAGATATTGGAAAATGGCATATCTCGATCCTCCTGCTTATATGGTTTTACACAGAGATCATTTTAAAACTGTGGCTTATAGTCGTCAGGGGCCCGGATTTAATAAATATTATTTGCAAGGTTATGGTTCCGAAGTGGAACAAGGAGATTTTTTGGAGACGGAAGAATCTTATCCGTATGGAATGATTCATGAGGATTTTGCTAAAGAAATTATTGAAGCTATTAAAGCTGGTAGGGACTATGTTGTGGTGGATAAGGATGCATTGGATAATTCTTTGGAATTGGTTTTATGCGAAGTTTTTGGATTAATGGGATTGAGTTCTCGAAATGTACAAAAGGGATGTGGGGAAGATAGAGAGGCGAGAAAAGGTAGATCGTGGAATTTTGTGAATGTAGTTCAGTTGCCTGATGGAAGATGGAAAGTGCCGATTGGACAAGTAAAATTGCAATTGGAATTAGGTTCAAAAGATCCTGCGTTTAATTGGAAAAAACAAGGTGGTGGAAAATTAATTTCCGAGGAAATTGAAAGATCTTTGACTGCGATTCATTTTGCCGACGATGTTCCTGAAGGAATCAAAAAAGCGGTTGAATTTGTAATAGAGGATATTAGAAATACAAATAGAGATGAACCTGATTATCAATGTGAGTCTGAGGCTGAATTTAGTGACGTGGAGGCTTTCTGTAAATTGTATGGAATTGAATTGGATACAAAGGATAGAAAGTCTATAACAGATGTTGGGTATATTAGAATGAATGGAGGGAAAGGAGTGGAGCGTCCTATGGCGGCTAAATTGGTAAAAGTTGGAGGTGTTTATAAAGTGACTAGAGTAATGCAAAGATTCCCGACGCAAATAAAGTTGGATGGAAAATTAATGGGTCAAATTTACGACGCTTTGAAAGGTGGTGAAAAAACATTGAATATGAAGTTTGCAGACAATGGTGAATTTCACTCCGTAGTAGAGGAGATTTTTGAAGCAAGAGAATACCTGAGATCGTTTGGTTTTAAAGGTGGAATATTAGATGTTATTGGGCCAGCTTCTTTCAGAGGATTTACACTTTCTTTGGAGGGATTGGCGGTTTAGGCTTCCAGTAAAGCTTCGATTTTGGTTCCAGGTTGATTTTCGGCAAAGGATAATTCAACGTCTCCAATTGTCATAATGGCATGTTCCCATCTGGTAGTGTTTCCCAATTTCGCTTCTCTTTTTTCTCGGAAGCTTGCGGTTACCCAGGCAAAGAATGAATTAGCTGATCCTGCTGAAAACCCAGATAGTTCACGTAATGCTCTGACGGCTGCTTGACGATGAATGGTCGAATCCATTAAGGATTTGGTAGTTTCAACTGGAATTTTTTTATCTTCTGGTCCAAGGTTGTCTTGTGTTCTAGCCATTAACATAAATTGAATATAGGCGAGCATTTTGGCTAATTTTGGCGGCAATTGGGCTGTTGAATGAGCTTGTTTTAAATCTATTTTTTCTTCTGTGGTGGCATTGTATGTTTCAAGAGTTTTGGTCATAGCTTCAATATATTGTCCTTTTAATTGTTGGATTAATTCTTTTTGTTGCGAAGGAGAATGGTCAGGTTGAGGCGTTGTCGCTCTTGGAGCTTTGGTTTTAGAGCCTAGTGGGCGACCTCTTTTGGTTGGGGTTGGAGTTGATA
>Ga0233421_10000580_pt1 | contig 14668 bp, 6 predicted proteins | sample Watercolumn_Mata_3_FD_182725 | JGI IMG/M metagenome (GOLD analysis project Ga0233421, IMG submission 182725) | Freshwater microbial communities from Lake Matano, South Sulawesi, Indonesia - Watercolumn_Matano_2014_107_MG | ecosystem: Environmental > Aquatic > Freshwater > Lake | place... | reverse complement strand
GGCGAGGTTTCCGAACGCCTGGCGGAACCCTTCTGACGGGTAATGGATCAGCACGTCGAAACACACCACCGCGTCGTAGAGTCCCTGAACCGATTCGATGGTGTTCACCTCGAAGTCGATGTTTCCCGCCACACCTGCTTTCGTTGCGTCAGCCTTCGTTTTCTCCACCATCTGCGAAGCGATATCGACAGCCTTGACCCTGTAGCCGGCTTTTGCCAGACGGATACTGAACAGCCCCGTCCCGCATCCGGCATCGAGCACCGTTGCTCCTTTCGGAAGATCGAGCTGCTGCAGCCAGCCGAATGCCTTGTCCATCATGATCGCATGTCCCTGACGGACGGTGTTGCGCACGGTTGAGAGTTTGTCGTTGCCGTAGATCGAAGACCAGCGCTGGAAACCCTGGCCGTTGAAATACGAGCGAAGCATGTTCTTGTGTTCTTCGGCATTGAAAGTGGAGCTGCTCATGTTTCGGTTTTTGACGTTGAAAGGTATTGTGTCTGTTTTTTCGGTTTCAGCCCTGCACGCCCTCGATGCCTTCGACTCTTGATTCGAGATTCTCGTAAAGCTGTTGCAGGTTTTCGATGGTTTTTTCGTCTGTGTTCCAGAATCCCCTCGCATGGGCTTCAAGCAGTCGGCGAGTCATGGAGGTGACGGCGTGCATGTTGAGTCCGGTCAACCGTTCGAGCATTTCCGGGTCTTGCAGAAACGTTTCATTGAACTGCCTGTACGTCCAGTCTCCGACCGCAGAAGCCGTTGCACTCCATCCGCAGGTGTTGCCGAGGTGAGACTCAATCTCCCGGACACCCTCGTAGCCGTGATCGAGCATGGCCTCATACCATTTCGGGTTAAGCAGCTTGGTGCGGGTCTCCAGCGCCACCATTTTTTCCAGCGGGGTGATTCGCTGTCTCGTTCCGAACCCATTGATATCGCCGACAAGGACAGAGGGTTTTGATCCGCTGAGGTGCTCTACGGCTTTCGAAACTCCGCCAAGATACTCATAATAATGGTCAATATCAGAAATCCCGATTTCATGGCTGTCGATATTCTGGAAGGTCACACTCACGTTGCGCAGTGCCGATCGCAAGGCGTCCGGGCACTCTTTCCACGCACCGTTTCCGGTAACAGCAAAACTTTTTCTGCTGACGAAAGCATCTGCAAGCTGTTGTTCATCCTCCCAGGTGCTGCTCTCGACGAGGTGGTTGACATTGGCTCCGTAGCTTCCGGGAGCGTTGGAAAATACTCTGTTCGAGGCATCCGAAAAAGAACAATTTTTTTCCTGTATCTCCTGCAGCACATGTTTGCGGATATAGTTCATCTCCACTGGTTCTTCTGCCGCCGCAGCCATTCGAGCGGCTTTGTCGAGCAACAGCACCTGGGGAGCAAGCAGGTCCCTGAAAATACCGCTGACAGTGATGACCGTGTCGATGCGGGGTCTGCCGAGTTCTGCAAGCGGCACGAGCTCGACGTCGCAGGTCTTGCCGAGTTCATCGGTTTTCGGTTTTGCACCGAACAGCGCAAGTGCTTGTGCTATTCCTTCTCCGTCGCTTTTCAGGTTGTCGGTTCCCCAGAGAATCAGGGCGATGGATTCGGGCAGGATGCCGCCGTTTTCCTCACGGTACCGATCGAGCAATTCCTCGGCTCCGTTGCGGCCGGTTTCGCAGGCAAACGCAGAAGGAATACTGTAGGGATCAAGGCTGTGGATGTTGCGTCCTGTCGGAACGATATCAGGATTCCGCACCAGGTCGTTACCGGGTGATGGAGGAATGTACGCTCCGTTGAGCGCCCTCAGCACAGCCAGCAGCTCGCTGTTTTCTGCCAGGTTGGCAAGGACGCCGTCAAGAAAATGCCAGAGGTTGTGCAGTTCGCCGTTCCGTATTCCTGCTTTTCGGGCCAGATAACGGTCAGCTTCCGACATTCGTACCGGCAGGGTGCCTTTGAGGATCCCGGGGATGTCAGGCCGGTTTCCTTCCGCTTGCGGTGCGAGATGTCCGGTAAAGAGCCTGATCGATTCCCTGCAGAGCGTGAGTATTTCCTGCCATTTCTGCATGGCACTCCTGTCGCGGTTGAGCCGTTCAAGCAGTTCCCGGTAATCGATGTTCCAGTGGCTGCAGATCAACTCGGGAAGCGAACGGTTGTCAAGTTCCGGCCGGCTGTGGGTAACCAGCAGGGAAAGGTGATCGACAAGACTTGCCGGTTCCGGGGCTTTACCCATGACATGCAGGCCCATAGTGATCATCCTTTCCTCGATCCGGTAGAGCTCGTGGCCGAGCGCCGAAAGGTACCGTTCAGGATTTTCCGTTTCCCTGCCGGTACTGATGTCGAGTTCTGCTGCCAGAGAACGGATCTCTTCAAGCAGTTCCTCTCCAGGCTGTCGTTCGAATGCCACCAGAAGATCCTTCAGTTTCCTGAGTCCCTTGTACAGGCCCGCATGTTCAAGAGGCGGAGAGAGGTAACTGATGAGGGTCGCAAATCCCCGACGTTTGGCAATTGCACCTTCGCTTGGGTTGTTGACGCAGTAGCAGTAGAAGTTCGGCAGGGTACCGATCAGCCGTTTCGGCCAGCATTCCGAAGAGAGTCCTGCCTGTTTGCCCGGCATGAATTCCAGTGCCCCGTGGGTTCCGAAATGCAGTACCGCATCTGCATCGAAACATCGCTCGATCCAGGTGTAAAATGCGGCAAAAGCATGGTTTGGCGCTGCATCCCTGGCCATAAGCAGTCTCATTGGATCCCGTTCATAGCCGAACGAGGGCTGCTGGCCGATGAAGACGTTGCCGAAGGAGCAGCCGAGAATATGGAACCCGTTGCGGTCGGCAAGAATCTCACCCGGTGCATTGCCCCAGAACGGCTCGATATCGCTGTAGGCAGGGAAGAGGTTGCGGTACTTGTCGGTCGAGAGGTGAGCCTCGACGTTGCCGTCAGTGCCGGAGACCAAGCGATTCCCTTCGAGCAGGCGATCACGCAGTTCGCCGGTATCGGCGGGAAGCTCCACCCGATAGCCGGCTTTCTGCATTTCCACAAGCAGGTGCATGAGGCTTTCAAACACATCAAGATAGGCCGCCGTGCCTGCATTGCCGAGATTCGGCGGAAAATTGAACAGCACGATGGCGATTTTCTTCCCTGCAGCAGGTTTTTCCCGCAGCCGGAGAAAACGGCTTACCCTGGCTGAAATAGCCCTGGTTTCCGTTTCCAGCGGTATGGTCCGGTCATTGCCTGTTCCCGCGTACACATGAGGCTCAATGGTTCCGTCAAGTTCGGGAACGGCAACACAGAGTGCGGTTTGCAGCGGGGTCAGGCCGAGGCTGTTCTGCTGCCACTGCTCGATGGGCTGAAAGGAGAGCGGTATGAGGTTGAAGCAAGGCACATCAAGCTTTTTCAGGGCTTCGATGGCCTCCTTCGCCTTGTTTTCCGCTGGGCCGCCGACAAGCGAGAAACCCGTGGCGTTGAGAAGCAATGCCGGTTTAAGGGCATCAGGGATATCAGGGTCAAGGAACTGCCGGAGCACCGGGCGGAAGTCAAGGCCACCGCTGTATGCTATGCAGGTCCGGATTCCTTCCGATTCGAGTTCCCGGACAAGCTGTTCGAGATGCAGCATGTTCCTGCTCAGTACGGTGGAGCGCATGGCAAGAATTACCACCGGACCCTTGTGCAGCGAGGGTTTGTGCTTGCGCAACCATTCCTGGAACAGACCGGGTGAAAGGAACGGCTCTTTCGCTTCAGGGTGGCAGAGCGCAGCGTCGGGGTAGAAGACCGGGTCTTTCTGCGGAAGCTGCCCTTTCCAGCCGGGGACGTACCGTTCTGCGATCAGCGACAGGAAGCGTTCCATGTTTTCCTCCGAGCCGTTTAGCCAGAACTGGTGTGCGGCTATGAAGGTATGGATGTCGCGCGCCCTGCCGGGAATGTACTTCATGATTTTCCCGATATTCCTGGCAAGTGCGAGCTGCCTCTGGCTTTCTCCGTGACTGTGTTTCGGTTTGAGTTTTGCCGCCCATTGTCTGAAAATGCCCTGTTCCTTTTCAGGCTTGTGCATTGAGAACTTTCCGAGCCTGGTGCGGTTCAGCAGGGCAGGGTTGCTGGTTATGATGCATACCGGACATGCAGCCTGGTCGAGCAGATTCTCGAGGGGCCGGACAATATCCTCGCTGAAGAGCATCGATCCGAAAATGAAATCTGCAGAACGGAAGGTTTTTTCCAGTTTTTCCCACTGGCAGCTGTCGTGCTGCAGGCCAAGGTTGAACAGCGATATCTCGATGCCGGTGTCGAATGTCCGGTTAAGCTGTTCCGCAGCGCTTTTCAGGGCGCTGTTGTTGGTGGCCTCCATCGTGAGGAACACAAAATGCATAGGATCGACCTTTTTTGACAGGGCTGTTTTTCAGGAATACATGACACGAAAACATGCCTCTTTTCCGCAAGCATGCAGGCATGCTGCGGTTCTCTGTTTCCGTGCATTGAGGACTGGGATGCATGGAAACTGTCAAAAGTCGTGATTACGTCAGGAGTACAGGATTTTCCTGGAGCAGGTTGCGTGGCAGCGAGGTATAGACCGGTTCAGGAAGCGGAAACGCGACCAGATGTGGTAGAAAGGGATATGAAAGCGATCCATCGGGACGAATAGCTGCCGAAACGAGGAGCTTGCTGTCCGGCGATGCTTCTGAAGACTTGCCGGCGAATGCCGGGACGGTATGCTGGAACGAGAGGTGAAAGAGTGTCTGGTTGACCGAATAGAGTTCAGCAGGGCAATCCATGTCCTGCTGTTGCAGTGCGCGGGATTTCTGTTTTGCGTTGAACGTGGTGGTTTTTGCGTACATGCTGAATCCGACCACCGAGACAACGAAAAAAAGCGCTATCTCAAAGAAACGCCACACACTCCGCGATATGTTACTCCTGCCAGATGCCATAAACGCGATTTAGCGAAATATAGCAAATAGATAACTGAAAAAGAAACCCGGATATCTGCTGATGCCATAAAGGAAAAAAGACACGGCCGCGTTGACCGTGTCTTTTTTTCGGTCGGTTTTCAGGCGTTCATTCAGATTTCGATACCTTCGAGGCGGTCCTCAAGGTCGCTGTAGATCTCCTGCAGCTTCTCGATCATGTCGGGATCAGCGCTCCACATGCCCCTGCCGCTCGCTTCGAGCATACGGCCCACGATATTCTTGAACGCTTTCGGATTCACCTTCATGAGGCGTTCACGCATGTTCGGGTCGAATGCGTAGGTTTCTGCTGCCTGCTTGTACACCCAGTCGTCAACACCTTTGGTGACGGCATCCCACCCAAGCATGTAGGTGAAGCGGTTGCTGATTTCGGTTGCACCGCTGTGACCCTGTTCGAGCATCGTCTCGAACCATTTCGGGTTGAGCAGCTTGGTACGGAATTCCACCTTCAGTGCCTTGTCGGCATCGTCGACCTTGACATCGGCGGTGAACGTCTCAACGTAGTTCAGCTTCACACTGTCACCTTTCGGATTGCGCCGGCGGGCGGAGAGCTGCAGCGCTCCTGAAGAGGAGAAGTAACGGTCGATGTCGGAAATGCCGAATTCAGCCGAGTCAACCTGCTGCACCACACGGTCAACCGTGCCGAGCAGGCCCTTGAGAATATCGGTCTGCTGGTCGCCGTAGCGGTTTCCACCGTAAGCGAAGCCGGTACGCTTGACAAACATGTTGTCGAGGTCCTCCTCAGATTCCCATGCGGAATCCTCGACCAGTTCCTCGACCTGGGATCCGTAAGCTCCCGGTGCCTGGGTGAAAAGGCGCGAAGTGGCGCTCTCGAAATCCTTGCCTTCGGCAATTGCCGCGTCCACATGTTTTTTGATGTGATTCATCTCGTGGGGCTCGATGGCTTTGGCAGCGTCTTTCACGAGCTTGTCGAGATGGTCGACCAGGACGCCGAAGGTATCGCGGAAGATTGAACTGATCTGGATCAGCACGTCGATACGCGGTCGTCCGAGTCTGTCGAGAGGAATGAGCTGGTAGTGGCTGATCTTGCCCTGAGCGTCGTAGGCGGGTTCTGCGCCCATGAGGTGGATGATCACGGCCACAGCTTCTCCCTTGCTCTTGATGGTGTCGAGACCCCAGAGCACCTGGGCAATGGTTTCAGGATATTCGCCGTTGTTCTCCTCGCGGTGACGTCTGATGATGGTTTCTGCGATCTGCTTGCCGCGCTTGAAAGCCAGTTCGGAAGGAATGCGCCACGGGTCGATGGCGTGGATGTTGCGGCCGGTCGGCAGGATGCCTGCGCCGTCACGCACCAGGTCTCCACCGGGTCCCGAAGGAAGATATTCGCCTCGCAGAGCTCGGACAAAGCTCTGCATTTCATTGCTGTTGTCCTGCAGGGCCTGTTTCATGGCAAGTCCCTCTTTCAGCGACGCGTTTATGGCCTCAGCCATTTCCTGCGATACTTTCGCGCCGCCGGTCAGCACGCCGAGCACCGTAGCCGGGTTCGACCTGCCGAAAACCGTCTGGCCGATGAACTCGCGGGTAAGGTCGTCAATTTTTTCACGTACCTTCATCGCAGCCTCCTCACCCTTGCGGGCACGGGTTGCCAGGGAAGCGTAATCGCCATAAGCGCTGTTTTCGCCGACGGTACGCATGATGACAGACGGCAGCGAATTCTCGTTGCCGCGCACCTTGAGGTACTCGGTGATGGTGGTTATCTGCGTCTCAGGCAGCGGAGTTTCGCCGAAAACGTGCAGTGAGTTCGATATCAGGCGGCTTTCCAGCTCGATCAGGTACGTGTAAAGCCTGCTGATGTAGTTGGTAAAGCTTTCGTTTTTCACCCGTGGGCAGTCGTCCGTGAGGTTGAGCTGCTGCGCCTTTTCGATGATGGCTTCTTCGGTTTCCACATCAACGATCTTTTCGAGTCCGCGTTCGCGGTAGTCGTTCAGCATCTCCTTGAAGGCCGGGAGTTCCTTGTAGAGGCCGGCGCGTGCCAGAGGAGGAATGTTGTGTGAAATCATGGTGGCGTAACCACGCCGCTTGGCGATGTTTGCCTCGCTCGGGTTATTGATCGGATAAATATAGAAGTGCGGTACTTCCCCGAGCAGTGCATCGGACCAGCAGTCACCCGTCACGCCGAGCTGCAGGCCGGGCATCCACTCCACGGTGCCGTGCATGCCGATGTGCACGAGTGCATTGGCCTTGAACTCCCGGCTGATCCAGCGGTAGAACGCCATGTACTGGTGGTGGGGAGTGTTCTCCTTGTCGAAAAGCAGTCGCATGGGATCGCCCTGTATGCCGAGTCGCGGCTGGACGCCGATAAAGATGTTTCCGAGCTGCAGTCCCCCGATGAAGAGGCGGTCGGTGCCGACCGGAACGATATCGCCGGGGAATCCGCTCCAGCGTGCCTCGATGCGTTCGCGTTCCCGGTCGCTGGTTATGCTGTTGTACGTCTCGCGGTCGATCGAGAAGTTGTCCGTTTCATGTGCCTGGATTTCGTAGTCGGTGGCGCGGTCGAGCATGGCAAGCAGTGCCTCGGGCGACTCGGGAAGCTCACCTACGTCGTAGCCTTCAATCCGGAGGCGCTCGAGCATCTTGTACAGGCTTTTGGGAACATCCAGCAGTGCTGCACTGGCTTTCTTGCCCATACCGGGGGGATAGTCGTACACGACGAACGCAACCTTCTTGTCCCTGTTCGGAAGTGTGCGCAGTTCGGAGAATTTACTGGCGATGCCCGAAAGCCGTTCGAGGCGATCCGGTACGGTTTGCAGGCGTCCATCCTTCACCGCTCCCAGGACAACAGGGCAGACCGCACCGTCCATTTCAGGCAGCGAGTAGGTCATGGCGGATTGCAACGGCACGACACCTTGCGATTTCCAGGAGTTGAAGTCCTGGATGAAGAGCGGCTGAGCAACAACATACGGGGCATTGATCTTGCCGAGAATTTCGTCGCGCGCCGCATTCGATGCACCGGGAGTGGTTGCTCCTGCCGGGCCGCCCACGAAACCGAAGCCCATCATGTTGATGAGCATGTCCGGGTTTGCGTGTGTGAACCATTCACGTGCAGCGACATGGCCTTCTACGCCCATCACAAAAACCGGAAGGGGATTGAGCCCTTTCGCCTCGATGGCGCGGATGGTATTGTCGATGTACTCCTTTTCCTGCAGCAGGTGCTTGCGGAAGAAAAGCATGGCGATGTTGCGCTTTTTCGATGCGTTCCTGTCGCGTTTCTGCAGCCACTTTTCATAGTGGTGGAGATCTTTCAGGTATTCAGGAGCATCCGGATGGTAAAAGCCCATCGTTGGCACTTCCTGCACTTTTTCAGCCCTGATGGCAATCTCGAAATACTCCGCCATGATGTAGTTGAACATCGAGGCGAGGTTTTCGGTGGTGGGATGCATCCAGTAGGTGTAGACCTGCATCCAGTTCTTGAAATCCTTGGCTTTTTTCGGAATCAGGGGCAGCATGGTGCGCATGATCTTCAGCAGCTTCATGTAGCCGTACAGCGCATCCTCGTCCCGGCCTTTCACGAGCATTTTGGCGACTTTCTTGACGATGTCGGGCATGCCGCTTCCGTCTCCCGAGACGACATAGTTGCCGACCCTGGTCATCTGCATGACTTCGGGCATCGACTCGTAGGCGAAAATCGTTTTTACCTGCGACTGGTCGATCTGCTCCTGCAACCAGTCGGCCTGACCCTTGAACTGGATAAGAGTGGTGAAAATACAGTCGGCATTGCGGATTGCCTCTGCGGTTTCGGGGTTCTGATGCTCGAGATCCTGATCGGTCCATTGGGTCAGTTCAGCATGGGCGCTGACTTTTTCCCTGACTTCACGCCAGACCCGCTGGTTGCATTGTTCCATTCCGACAATAGCGGCAATTCTGATTTTATCGTGCATAAGGGTAACAAAGATGTGCGTGATTGTGCTTTTTCCAGAATTGAAAAATGTAAGAAAATCCTTCGACGAATGCTAACGGCAAATAATGTGAGGAGACTGGAAACTGGAGACAGGAGACAGGAGACAGGAGACAGGAGACAGGAGACAGGAGACAGGAGACAGGAGACGGAAGATATTGTGAAACAGGTACGGGTGAAAATATGGGTGGGAGGCAGGAAGAGAAAAGGGCGGTAGTGAAAAAAAAACAGGCCCCTGTAAGAAGGGGCCTGCAAAAGAACGGCGCGGGGCGCTTTTCTGTGTTTCTGGTCAGTAGGTCAGGTCAACGCCAAGCGTGAAGCTTCTGCCCGCAGCGCGGAACCATTCTGCTTCCTCGTACTGCACGTTGCCGACATTGTTGCAGAGGAATGACGCACCGATGTTGTTGTTGAACTTGTACTTGACCCCGGCATTGACCACAATGAAATCACCGGGATAGTAGTCGCCGTCGGTATTGGTGTAATAGCTGACCGCTTTGTACTTGCTTACATACCGTCCGCTGAGGTTCAGGGTGAGCTTGTTCAGCGGCTTCCAGGTGACACTTGCCGATGCGGTATGCTCAGGCCTGTACGGCAGCCATTCCGGATCCGGGTTTTCATCAAGCGTCGGATCCTCACCCTTGACGTACGACAGATTCTTGGCATTCATGTAGGTGTAAGCCAGGTTGAAGTTCCACTTCGGGTCCGGCCGGTAGTTCAGGCTGGTCTCGATACCCCAGATACGGGCTTTCGTGATGTTCCTGTACTGGAACGTGCTGTTTGTCCGGTTGATGATCGACTGGATCAGATCATCGTAATTATTGACAAACCCGGCAATGTCAAAAGAGACCTTGTCGCCGAACTGCTTGTAGAGACCGACTTCGTAAGCGGTCATCGTTTCCTTGTCGAGGTTGGGATTCACTATTCCGGTGAATATGCCACCTTGCCGTACGAAACGTTCATACAGGGTTGGTGCACGGAAGCTCATGCCCCATGAAGCACGGAAACTCATGTCATCGGCAGCCTTGTAGTTCAGTGCCAAACGGGGGCTGATGGCATCGACCGAGGTGTTCTCAAGTGGCATCCAGACCCCGTTCCTGTCCTCGGTTTCCGTGGCATCGATACCGCTCCAGTCATAGCGGACAGACGCAAGAGAGGTGAGTCTGTCCGTGATCTTCCATTCATCCTGCAGGAAGGCGGCCACATTCTTTTCGCTGACATCATTGAACGAGTTTTCTACAGGATACTCGGGAGCAACCTGCGTTGTCGTGACATTCACGAGGTTTCCGTCGACACCGAGCAGCAACCGGTGGTTGTCCGTAACGCGCCAGTCAAGTTTTGCTCCGGCTCCGAAACGGTTCGAGTAGGTTTCGTTGAATTCTCCTGGAACTTTAATGCTAGGATATCTAGGATTGGTCCCGTCAAGATAAAACCCAGGGGACACGTAATATCTGCTATAAAGGCCGCCACCTGTAGGATAAACCTGATTGGTATTTGTACGGTTATATTCTATCTTTGTGCCATTATAAGTGTAATAAAGTCGTGTGTCAAGAGTGAGTTTATCACTCAGTAGGTTTATGTAATTAAGACCAATAAGGGCATTTTTTCTTTTGATGATGTCATCGCTGTAAACATCGTAAAGTGTATTATAAATGGGTATTGCGTTTGTTCCGAAAACCGCATCTATTGCCGTCGGATAATACATGGGGCGCGTTCCAACACCCGAATACGTTGCATAGATGTCGTATGACCTGTTTGTTATTGGAGTAATGGTAGGTTGGCCGAAAGATGTCGCTACATTATACGGCCACTGGTAGGCATAACCGCCGGAGGACTCGTTGTAAAATGCGCTCACCTGGATATACTGCTTGGCATCGATGTCGTAACGGGCTTTCAGCTTGACGTCATTCAGCAGCGCTTGCGCATTCTGGCGGTAGCCTTCATCATCGGAATGAGAGTACAGCAGGCTGTATCTCAGTTTGCCGCTCTTGTTGCCGATGCCGACATAACTGTTCCAGTACATGGGATATTTGTTTTCCTGCCGGTAAACACTCTGGTCGCTGGAAGGAGGGGCATCATAAAACCCGACGCTTGCACCGGCTTTCACCTCGAACTTGTCCGGCAGATGACCGAAGACGTTTACTACGCCACCCATGGCTCCGGAGCCGTACAGGGTTGCGGCAGCGCCTTTCATGACCTCGACCTTGTCAGCTGCATTCATGTTGACCGATGACCAGACAATCTCGCCGCTTTCCGGGCTGTTCAGCGGGAACCCGTCATAGAGGCCCTGCACGCGGGTGCCGATTGCACCGCCCTGGTACGCGTTCGAGCCGCGGATCTGCATGGTTGACGTTGCCTGCCCGCCTGCGCGGTTAACGACAACACCGGGAACATCTTCGACTACCTGATCCAGTGTGGCGCTGGGCTTCTGCTTGATTCTTTCCTGGGAGACCACGTTGGTGGTAACCGGCACTTCAAGCCTGTCCTGCTTGTAGAGGGCCGCGCCGACAACCACCTCTGAAGCCATGATGGTGGTCTGGCCGATCGAGAAGTTCGCTACGGCGGTCTGGCCCGAGCCCACGCTCACGACCTGGCTTGACGGGGCGTAGCCGACGATGGAGACGGCAATTTTCTGCTGTTTTGCAGGCACTCCCCTGAGGGTGAAGTTGCCGTTCATGTCGGTAGCGGTGCCGATGGTGGTCCCGGCAACGGTTACCGAGGCGCCATAAACACCTTCTCCGTCAGCTTTGTCGGTAACCTTGCCTTTTACGACGCCGCTATCGGCTCCGTAGGACGGCAACGGCAACAGCAGCGCCAGCAGGCAGAATGCTGAAAGAACAAAACGGACAAGGGGGTACGCTTGCGCATGTTTTGTTTTCATGGTTGTGTGTTGTGTGGTTGCAATGATACAAACGAACAAAGAACACGGTTGATAAACTTTTTCCGTCACTCTTTTGCATAAACATCAACACAGGAGATGGACATCCGGCTCAAAACAGGAAACAACAGCCCTCATGGTTTTCGCATATACTGTGAATCTATCAAAAAAAAAAGAAAAGCGCAACTATTGCCGTATGGGGGAGGGCCTGACGGGGATTTCGGTGAAGCGATGGCTGAGAGGAGGAAAGATAAACATGCTCCCCGGACGGTGCCGGGGAGCATGATGACGGGCCCGAAACAACCGGTGTTCAGATAACGCCGAGTTCCCTGCCGATCGTGCAGAATTCGGTGATGACCTTGTCGAGGTGCAGTTTTTCGTGGGTTGCCATAAAACTGGTCCGGAGCGCTTCATGGCCGGGCATGACGCCTGGACGGATGAAAGCGTTCACATAGACGCCGGCATCGAACAGCTTTTTCCAGAATACCAGCGTTTTCATCTGGTCGCTGATGAGTACAGTCACGATGGCGGTGCGTGAGGGCATCAGCGTGAAGCCTGCCGTCAGCAGGCCCTGCCTGACGTAGTCGGTATTGGCGACGAGCTGCTCCATGAGTTCCGGCTCGCTGCGCAGGATATCAAGTGTGGCAATGACGGCGGCAACGCTTGCCGTTGTCGGCGAAGCGCTGAAAATCAGCGAGGATGCGTTGTGCTTGATGTAGTTGATGACCGTGCGGTCGCCAACGACGTAGCCGCCGAGAGAACCGAAGGTTTTCGAGAACGTGCCCATGATGAGGTCAACCTCATCAACGAGGCCGAACTCCGAGGGGGTTCCCCTGCCGCCTTTGCCGATGACGCCGACGGCATGGGCATCGTCGATGACAATGCGGGCATTGTATTTTTTCGCGAGCGCAACAAGCTTCGGGAGATCGACAATCTCGCCCGAAACCGAGAAAACACCGTCAGAGACGATCAGTCGGCCAGCGTTGTCGGGAATTTTCCGGAGCACGCGCTCCAGGTCTTCCATGTTGTTGTGGTTGTAGCGCACCAGGTTGGCGCCGCCTCCCTGCGCCATGATCGACGCGGCCACCAGGCTTGCATGGTTGTCGCGGTCGGATACGATATATTCACCTCTCTGCACAAGGGTAGGGATAATACCCTGACCGGTCTGGTAACCGGTGCTGAAGAGCAGGCACCGTTCTTTTTCGAAGTAGTCGGCCAGCTTTTCTTCAAGCTCGATATGCAGGTTCACCGTACCGGTCATGTAGCGGGAGCCGCTGCAACTCGTGCCGTACTTGTTGATGGCATTGATCGAGGCGTTCTTTACCCTGGGATCGGCGGTCAGGCCAAGGTAGTTGTTGGAACCTGCCATGACGAGCTTCCGTCCTGCGAAGGAAACTACCGGTCCTTCTGTCTCGTCGATGGGGTGAAAAAACGGGTATATGCCCTGCGCCTTCACTTCGTCGGCCAGGGTGAAATCAAAACATTTCTTGAACAGGTCTTTCGGTTTCTCCACTGTCATGCAAAATTTACTTTGGCCCTCACACGTCGCAGCCTGGATTTCTCGTTTTTCCGGTCATCTCTTTTTCAGTATTCTACCGGGGTTTCCGGTGACCGGGTTTCAGTGCCGGGGCCTGCCCGGAAATCGAAATGTATTAAAATTTTTATTTTTTCGGTAAAACGACATCCCGTTTTTTTGCTTCGTCACGGCGGTTGCCGTTGACAGTCACGGGTGGTCGGCGCTATCACAGAAAAGTTTGGATATGCAGGAAAAACTGCTTGTTACAGGCTCAACGGGGTTTATCGGGACGCGGCTGTTGCGCCGTCTTGAACGCGAAGGCGCTGTGGTTCGTGTTTTCCTGCGCCCGGAGAGCGATGGCGCATCTTCCCTTGATCGGTTCGAGGTGACAAGAGGCCGTTTTGACGATCCTGATGCCCTGCGACGAGCAGTTGCGGGAGTCGACCGCATCGTGCACCTTGCCGGAATCACCAAGGCTCGCGACGAGGAGGAGTTCGATCGCGGCAATGTGATGCCGGTGCACAACCTGCTTGACACCCTGAGGGCGTACAACCCTGGTCTGAAGCGGTTCGTGTACGTCTCGTCTCTGGCTGCTGCAGGACCAGCCACCGATGGGACTGAAGGCGTACGGGAGTCCGACGAGCCGCATCCGGTGAGCGCTTATGGCAGGAGCAAGCTCCGCGCCGAGCAGCTCTGCATGGAAGCTTCCGTATCGCTTCCGGTTACCATCGTGCGTCCGCCAGCCGTGTACGGCCCCGGAGACCGGGATGTGCTGCAGGTGTTCCGGATGCTTTCCAGCGGCTTGCTGGTGCTGCCGGGAAACCCGGTGAAGCAGCGCTTCAGCATGATCTACGTCGATGACCTTGTGGAGGGGATTCTCGCTGCTGCCCGTTCCGATCGGGCGGCGGGACGCACCTATTATCTGACCTCCGCGCAGGCGTGGTCATGGGATGATCTCATCGCCGCCGCGCGTCCGGCGCTGGGTTTCGCCTCGTTGCTGCGTATCGCCCTTCCGAAGGCACTGGTATATGCGCTCGGAGCCGCCGGGGGCTTTATCGGCAAACTTGGCGGAAAGCCGCCGCTCATCAACCGCGACAAGGCCCTGGAACTGGTGCAGGACTACTGGGTCTGTTCGCCCGAACGGGCCGTTCTCGAACTGGGGTTCAGCGCCAGCACGCCCCTTGCGGAAGGCATTGCAAAAACCGTGGCGTGGTACAGGCAGGAAGGTTTGCTGTAGTTGATCACTTTTTTTTGCTCATGCGGGTTTTTTGCGTATTCCATGAGTGATTATCACGTTACCCCTTGATTTTGGATAATAATGCTCTTGGTTTAAATGAGACTGAATCGGTAATTTTAAGTGAATAAGCAGAAAGCCTGTTTTTTTCACTGCTTGCCGGTCTGTTCATCATTGTTTTTATTTGCCGGCCTTT
>Ga0233421_10000573_pt1 | contig 14796 bp, 15 predicted proteins | sample Watercolumn_Mata_3_FD_182725 | JGI IMG/M metagenome (GOLD analysis project Ga0233421, IMG submission 182725) | Freshwater microbial communities from Lake Matano, South Sulawesi, Indonesia - Watercolumn_Matano_2014_107_MG | ecosystem: Environmental > Aquatic > Freshwater > Lake | place... | reverse complement strand
TAATGAGGTCTGGCATAATTGTTTTATCGTTGCTGAAGTTTCTATAATTGTTATACTCGAATGATCTATCTCCAACATTTGCAAATGTTATTGATTTAACCGAAGGAAGTGTTTGAATGTATGTTATTAAATCGTTCATTAATTTTTGTTTACGTTCTATTTTTACTCGTACAGGTGCAAGTTTAAAATCTGCTTCGAGTATTCTTTTGGCAACATTTTGAAAAATTGGAGCTGCAACTTCGCCTCCAAAATGGACCTTCTTAGGTGCGGTTACAAGAATTAAACAAACAACATTTGGTTTATCGGCCGGAAAAAATCCAATGAATGAAGAGTTGTTAAGATCCTTATTGTAAGAGCCTCCTTCCGAAATTTCAGCAGTTCCTGTTTTTCCTCCAACCCAAACGTTAGGTAATTGTGCTTGTAATGCAGTTCCATTTTCAACAACCCCAACCATAAAATCTCTTATCTTATCGCTTGTGGAATTATTTACTACCTTTCTTACAAATCTTGGTTGAAATTCTTCAACAACTTTATCGTTTTGATCGGTAATTTTTTTTACGACATATGGTTGATATAAATTGCCTCCATTAACAAGTGCACTGTATGCAGCTGTCATTTGTAAGGGGGTAACAGAAATTTCATAACCAAATGAAATTGATGCTTTAGTATAAACAGAAAATAATTTTGGATTTTTCAATGAACCATCGGTTTCACCAGGAAGATCAATTAATGTCTTGCTCGAAAATCCAAAGTCACGAAGATATTTGTACATTACTTCATTGTTAAGATCTTTTGTAAGCTTAACCATTCCTATATCGCTTGAGTATTCAATAATTTGTTTTACTGTTAACGTCTGATGAGGATGTGAATCGACAATTTTTCTGCCCTCGTAAATAAATGATCCATTTTCTGTATTAATTAAATCATATTCTTTCGCCAAGTTTTGATCTAGCATGATTGACATTATAATTGGTTTCATTGTTGAACCGGGTTCGTATGAATCTGTTAAAGCCCTGTTTCGGCGGTTATCCGGCTTATAGATTCCAGTATTAGCAGGATCAAAATCCGGCATATTAGCAATTGCAAAAACTTCGCCATTATTTGGATTCATTATAATTCCAACTGCGGATTGTCCTCCAAACTTTTGAATTCCAGCTTGTAATTCTTCTTCTAAAATTTTCTGATATGATTTATTTATTGTAAGTATCACATTATTACCCGGGGTTGACGAATATGAATTTTTTTCATCAATTGACATTGTTCTTCCTAAAACATCGCGCTGGTATGTATATGAACCGTCTATTCCGGTTAAAAAGTTATCATAATATTTTTCAATTCCTTCAACGCCGGCCATGCCCCGATTTACAAATCCTAACAAGTGCGAAGCCAAACTTCCATAAGGATAGATTCTTGTAAAATCTTCCTTGTAAAAAAGCCCATCAACCGGACGCTGTTTAATTTTAACTGCTAAATCCATCGGCACTTTTTTTTCAATTAGAATGTTGGCAATACCGCCATCGATTAATTTTCTGTAATATTCTTGTGGCTTGTTGAAAACTTTTGAGAATAAAGTAACAATTGTATCAACTCTTCTATCGTTCATCATTCTTCTATCAACATAAAATGAAACATTGTCACGTGTGAACGACAGAACTTCTCCATTAATATCTTTTATGATTCCGCGCTCGGCTTTAATTATATCGGATTTGTTTTGCTGTCTATCTGCAAGCAAGGTGTAAAATTCATGTTTAGTAACTTGAATTGTAAACAGTTTTGCAGTTAACAGAACAACAAACAGCAACAGAACTCCGGTAATAATAAGTGCGCGATAATTAATCATACTTTGTGTTTACAAATTTTTCTATCTGTCTTAAATAATTTTTAGAGACTGAAATTGTATCCAAATTTTCATTTGGTCTAATCAATCCAAGAGAATCCCGTGCGAAAGCAACCATCAAATCTTCTGCTGTTAATTTTTGTATTTCAACAATTTTCATTTCTATACTGCTGTGTTTAATTTTAACTAAATCTTGTTTGATAATTTTTTGTCTATTAATATTTTTAATTTCAGTTACAGTAGCTACGTACGAAATCAGTGTGACTGCTACTGCCAAAACAATTAAAATAAAATTTTTTATAGATGGATTTTTTTTCATTAAACTTTTTCTGCAAATCTAAGTTTGGCACTGCGCGATCTTCTATTTTCTTTTTTTTCTGATGCAGTAGGTGTAATTGTTTTGCCAATTAATTTTAATCTTTGCTTTTTGCTGCATATACACACCGGCGTTCCTGGCGGACAGATACATTTTAAAGACTCGTACTTAAACTTTTCTTTTACAATTCTATCTTCCAAAGAATGATAAGTTAAAACAACAATCCTTCCGTTGGATTTTAAATGTGTTACTGCTTTATCAAGAAAGGCTTTCAATTCATCTAATTCATTGTTTACATATAACCGCAAAGCAAGAAACACACGTGTCAATGTTTTAATTACAAATTTCTGCGGAGTGATTTTCTCGATAAGTGCTTTTAACTGAGATGATTTTGAAATTCTTTCTTTATTTCTTAATTCAATAATCTTTCGAGCAATTTTTTTTGCGTTTTTCTCTTCGCCATATTTTAAAAGTATATTAGAAATTTCATCTTCTGAAAAATTGTTCACCACATCTTCTGCAGTAAGTTCTTGTTTTTTATTCATCCTGAGATCAAGTGCTGTATCATCTCTAAAAGTAAAACCTGATTCTGTTGAATCTAATTGATAAGATGACACACCCAAGTCTGCAAGAATGCCGTCATAATGTTCAATGAACTCAATTTTAGAAATTGAATCTATATCTACAAAGCTTGTGTTATAAATTGAATATCGTTTGTCGTGCTTAAATTTGTCTTGACAATAGGTGAAGGCAAAAAAATCTTTATCTGTTGCAATTACTTTTCCTTGATTACTAAGTTTTTTAAGAATCTCATTTGTGTGTCCGCCAAATCCTGCAGTTGCGTCAAAATAAATTCCGTTCTGATTTTCAACTAATAAATCAACGCTCTTATTTAAGAGCACGGGAATATGAAACGTCATTTTGTTTTTTTCTGCATTATTTGTTTTGCAATTTCTGCAAACGGCTTGGTTTGTTCTTTCTTATGTAATTCATAAACTTCAGGATTCCAAAATTCAATTTTTTTATTTTGACCAAGTACAAATACTTCCTTTCCGATATTTGCAAAGTCTAATAAATTTTTAGGAACCAATAATCTTGATTGCGAGTCGAGTTTATATTCGGCAGCAAGTTCTAATAACATTCTTTTGAAAGCAGCTTCATCAGAATCAAAATCATCAAGCTGGTTTATTCTTGGAAGCACTTCTTCTTTCCAAAAATCTTGAGGATAAATATCAATGCATTGAACGATTCCGCGAGTCATTACGAAAGTTTCGTTTGCAGATTCATTGACATACTTTTTGTAAATAGAAGGAATACTAATTCTTCCTTTTACATCAACCGAATATTTGTAACTACCTAAAAACATGATTTACCACCATTTGGGAAAATTAAACACTATTACCCACTCACATGCAATTTTAGTGTTTTTTAGTGGGATTGTCAAGGTTTTTTTTATAGAAAAGAACAAAAAATGAAAATAACCTAAGGTATTTACTTAAGTAATTAGTGAAGTTAAGGAGGGTAATGAAGAAAAGTTTTGAGCCACCTGGCGGACTTGAACCGCCGACCCGCGCATTACGAATGCGCTGCTCTACCAGCTGAGCTAAGGACTTACAGCTAAGTGATTACATTTTTGATGATAGATTCTTAATTCTTTCGAGCGTTAGAAGGAGTTTTCAAATGAATCTCTCTAAGCGTTCAAATGGTATTTATTATGTTTTTTACCTTCAGCCAAATGGTAAAAGAACTTGTATTTCAACCGGCACAAAACTTAAAAATGAAGCTCTTAAGTTTTTATCTGAATTTCAAATAGAGATTAAAAAACGTAAACTTCTAAATGTAATACCAAAAACAGTTTTAGATTTTAGAAGAGAGTTTGCCTCTTACTCCGAATCTTTTCACAGACCTAAAACCACAAAACAATTTAATGCAATTCTTAAAGAGTTTGGTGAGTATTGTAATAACCTTCAGCTTTCCGAAATCAATTCTCAAATCATTGAAAAATACCTTCAGCAAAAAACTAAAGTATCACTTCACACAGCACAGAAACATTTGGCGTATTTACGGAGTGCTTTCAATAAAGCAGTTAATGATAAGTATCTTCTTACAAATCCATTTCACAAAATCACGAATTATAAAATACCCGAAAGACAACCTTTATTCATTGATGAACCATCTTTCCAAGTATTGCTGAGGGTTATTGATAACCAAGATATTAAAGATATTGTAATCTTTGCAGTGAAGACCGGACTTAGACAAATGGAATTGACTACACTTGAATGGAGTCAAATTAATTTCAAGGACAGATATTTAATACTTGATAACAATAACCACACTACGAAAAACAAAAAGATTAGAACAATTCCTTTAAGCATTGAAGCCATGCAAATTTTAGTTGAAAGAGAAATGAATCGTAACAATGAATTAGTATTTACTTTCAATCAAGAAAAATTCAATCCAGAGTATTTAAGCAAACAATTCAAGAAATATGTAATTAAAGCAAAGTTAAATCCAAAACTTAAATTCCATTCATTGAGACATACATTTGCGAGCTGGTTAGTACAGAAAGGTGTTTCCATTTATCAAGTATCTAAACTGTTAGGTCATGCGAACGTGGAGACAACAGAAATCTATTCTCATCTAAGAGCTGAAGACCTAAGAAGTGCTGTAAATGTTTTGAATAATTAATTATCTCGGATATTAAGGTTGTTGAAGTAGTAAAAAACATTTGCTAAGTTCCATTATGCTGAAGGTCAGGTTACTTTTTGACGGGGTGTCTTCAGTTCATATCACTTCCGAAGACACTATTGACCTTCACGAAAAAGATAATTCATTAAAAATATAAATAAGTGCATGAAATGAAAAAGTGTTTTATGATACTTGTTTTACTCTTCTTACTACCTTTAATTATACACTCTCAAGCAATTGGAACTGTATCTGGAAAATTAGTTGACCAGAATGGAAATGGTTTATCCGGATTGCAACTTAATCTTTACATCTCTCCAAATATTTATCAAACCATGTCATTATCAAATGGCTCTTTTAGTTTTGTTAGCGTAACAGGGATTAAAGAAGAACAACTACCAACTGGTTATGAAATTTCAAATAACTACCCGAACCCTTTTAATCCGAAGACAAGAATAAGCATTACTCTTCCTAAAAGCTGTGATATTAAAGTTGAAGTTTTCAACTTACTAGGACAGATGGTAAGGGAAGTGAATAAAAAAAGTTTTGGTGCTGGCAATAATTTTATTGATTTAGAATTAAATGGCTTGACAAATGGTTTTTACCTAGCAAGAATAACTTTGGATGAAAAATTCACAGTTACAAAAAAGTTGATGCTGATATATGGAAGCCAGCATTTATCTTCTTCTGGTGGAAATTTGTTTTCCCGACTTAATAAAACAACGCTTGATGGCAATTCTATACTTGATACAAAAATTGATAGTCTTGTTGTGACTGGTATTTCGATTGTAAAAAAAATATTTACTAATCTACCCAATATGATTGGCAACTCTTTGAATCTTGGCAATTTAACCATTCCGGCCTCTGCACCTCCTGTACCAACACTTTCTATTCCAATAAATGGTGCGAATGATATTCCACTTTCACCCATACTTAATTGGAATAAATGTCTCACAGCAATTAATTATAATCTACAAGTATCCACTAAGAGTGATTTCACAAGTTTTGTTTACAATCAAAATGGATTGACAAGTACGGCGCAACAAATAACTGGACTTTCATACTTCACAACATATTATTGGAGAGTTAGTGCAACAAATAATTACGGAACGTCTGCTTGGTCTAATTATTTTTCATTTAATTCAATAGGAACAGCACCTCAACCCCCAGCACTTCTAGTTCCTGCAAATGGTTCCACCGGGACAACAACTTCACCGATACTTAGTTGGAATGCAAGTAATCACACAACAAGTTACACATTGCAAGTATCCACTAATAATTCATTCACAAGTTTTGTTTACAATCAGAGTGTTGGTTCAAACATCAATCAGCAAATAAATGGACTTAACAACTTAACTACATACTACTGGAGAGTAAGTGCAACAAATAATTATGGTACTTCTGGTTGGTCAGATAAATGGTCATTTATGACTGCACTACCGACACCGACATTATCATCCCCAGTTGATGGTGCGACCGAGGTATCTCTTACCCCAACATTTTTCTGGAATATTAGCAATACTGCTACGAATTATACTCTGCAAGTTTCCAGATATAGTGATTTTTCAACTTTCATTTATAATCAAAGTGGTTTAACAAATACAAACCAACAAATAAGTGGATTAAATAATTTCACAAAATATTACTGGCGAGTAAATGCGATTAATAGTTTTGGCACTTCAAGTTGGTCAAATACTTGGTCATTCAATACTATAGGTACTACTCCACAACCGCCAACACTATTAAGTCCAATTAATGATGCTACAAATGTTTCAACTTCACCAATCTTAAGTTGGATTTCAAGTTCTAATGCTACAAGTTATACGTTGCAAGTTTCGGAGAATGATTCATTTACTAACTTAGTTTATAATCAAAGTGGATTAACAAATACAAGCCTACAAATTTTTGGAATTAGTAATTCAAAAAAATATTTTTGGAGAGTACTAGCAATAAATAGTTATGGAATATCGGGTTGGTCTAGTAGTTGGTCATTCACTACAATTGTTACTGTTCCATTTGGACCGACTTTATCATCTCCTTCCGATGGAACAATACAAGCACCTCTTTCACTTATACTTTATTGGAATGTTAGTAATACTGCAACAAGTTATACTCTGCAGGTATCTACAAATAGTTTATTCTCAACTTTTGTTTATAATCAAAGTGGTTTAACAAATACAAACCAACAAATAAGTGGATTAAATAATTTCACAAAATATTACTGGCGTGTAAATGCGATTAATAGTTTTGGCACTTCAAGTTGGTCAAATACTTGGTCATTTATTACATTAAGCGTACCATGCCCTGGAATACCAACTGTAATTTACGCCGGAAAAACTTACAACACAGTCAAAATTGGTAATCAATGCTGGCTGAAAGAAAATCTTAATGTTGGAATTAGAATTAACGGAAATTCCAACCAAACAAATAATAGTATAATCGAAAAATATTGCTATAACGATGACGAAACTATTTGTAATATATATGGTGGTTTATATCAGTGGGCTGAGGCAGTTCAATATTTGAACGGAGCAACAAATAACTCATTACCAAATCCACCATTTAGTGGAACCATACAAGGATTATGTCCTACTGGATGGCATATTCCATCAAATTCAGAATTACAAACACTCGCCACAGCTTTAGATAATAACAGTAACGGATTAAAGGCTTTAGGCCAAGGCACCGAAAACGGAATAGGAACAAACTCAAGTGGTTTTTCAGCATTGTTAGGAGGCGTCCTATACAATACTAATTACTTTGATTTTATAGGGCGTAGTACAAGCTTTTTGAGTTCTACTTCACAAGGGCAAGGTAATGGTAGTATTTCATATTCACCGGCTATGGGTCTTTACTTCTCTGATAGTACAATTTATTTATACGATGCCCAAAAGTGGAGTGGTATTTCTATCCGTTGTGTAAAGAATGAGTGAAAATTGTAGTTAAAAAAATATTTTATCATAGTGTTTTTATTTTCTTCTGAAATTTACTCTCAACAAATAACAATCAATATTTATGCTAAATGAATTATTAAAAAGTATTCCATTAAAAGATAATTATTTAACAGAAGGGTTCATCTTAGTAAATCAAATATTAAAATTTGAATATAAAAGGTATTATCCTGAGATAAGTGCATACAGAATGGATAATAAAACCTATGAGGTCACTAAAAACAAAATAGATATGTTTTCTCAACCAATTTTTTCACTAAACGAGTTGATAAAACTATATCCGCAAATAGTCTTACCAGAACTTCAAAAGAATTATCTCGATATTAAAATACAACCGTTCCCAGAAAATGAACCTAATTTAGAAGTCCGTGAAATTCGAAATCAACTTACAAGTTTTCTATATTCAGGAACAGTCACATTAAACGGAATAGATTATTTAGTTGAAGTAGATAAAACGATAGTTAATTATATCAGTTATTTTTTATACGACCACAACGAATATATTTCATTCGAAAAAAAATTAAATGAATTATTTATTCAATTATGTAAAAACTGGAACGACTCAGAATATAATCGCTTACTTAAGAGAATAGAAGAAATAAATCAATATCAGAAATCATCAAGTGCTGAAAAGACTTCTCAATACTTAGAAGAAGTTAAATTCAAATTTGATGAATGGTATAGATTAAACAAAATAACATTTATCGAACATTCGATTGAAGAAAAAAAATCTGACAACGAAGAAAAGAGAGACTTTGAAATCTTAAATAATGAATTAAATGTAGCTCATAACAGAATAAAGAAATATCGAGATAAATTGAAATATGCTAAAATTAGTTATGAGAAATTTACTTATTCACAGGTTGTTGAAGCTGTTGAAAAGACAAAGAAAAGAAATGGAAATATCAATTATTCTGCACTTGCAAGAAAGCTTGGACTATTAAACCACCATGCTGCAAAAAAGCTTTGTAATTTTCATGGTATTAAATACTGATTTGGAACAACTTTCCAAAATTTCCTTCCAATTTTAATTGGCATTCAAATACACTAAGCATGGTTAGCGAGAGACAATAAAAGTCTTTACTAACTAAATAGAATTCCTTTATTCTCATAGAGAAGCCGGTTTGTCTCTCGCATAAAGACTTTCCGGCTTTTCTGTTTTATGGGAATAAAAAAAGGCAAGTGCTCTAACACTTGCCCTTATCCGTAAAAGGAGTATTTGAAATGCAACAGCAACTTAACAAACCCGTTCAATTAATCCAAACGAAGCACCTTCATGTTTTTAATGTCAAGCTCAACTTAGAGAATCAATCAAGATTCATCGGTAAGTTAGACACAGCTGGTGAAGGAACATTCTACACAACACGCACACTTAAACATCTTTTCCGAAAAACGAACTCACTTGGTATCAATTATTCTTTACTCTCAGATGAGAATATCAAATTCAAGTGGATTGTAATTTCTTATAACGGACAAAAATTAATCTCAACAAGAAACTACTTTCTTAAAAAAGGAAAAGCGTTCCAGTTTTCCAACAAAGGTTTCGAACTTCAAATCTTTGTTCCGCTTGATGAACTGAATCGGAAAACAGCCGAACAATTCGAGCAATCATTAGGAGTTCAAGAAGATTTATTCACTAAAGTAGCGTAGAGGGAAACATGAAAGCATACATTCCATCAATCTTAAATCTGGGTGCTGAAAAGCACTCAGATAAACTCTATTTCTTGCTTACTTTAATTTATTATGGAATCATTTTCGATAAACGTAATGAGAAAGATTCATTTGTTCAGCTTAACAGTTCATATCTAAAAATTATTATTGGAGGTCGGTATAAAACTTACCTTCAGCATCTAATTGATTTAGGAATTATCGAATCAGATAATCAGTACATAGTCAATGTTAAATTTAAAGGTTACAGACTTACAGAAAAATATAGGTTTGTAAAATCAAAACAAGTCGAGATAAGCAACCTAAGAATACTTAAAAACATATCACGATATAAAGCATTAAGGAAAAAACAAATAGTCTTGCCTCAGCATAAGTACATCTATCAATGTTTAGAAAAAGTTAAGATAGAGCATGAGCAAGCGAAGTATTTTATAGAAAGCAACATCACAAACGTAGATGAATATTTTTCCTACAATGCTTCAATTGATTTGATAAAAGCTGAGGATTGGTTTTTTGTTCCAGATTCGACCGCCGGTCGTGTTCATAATAACATTACAAACCTTCCAAAAAATTTGCGTCAATTTTTGAGATATGAAAATCGAGCCTTAATTGAAATTGATATTGCCAACAGTCAACCTTTTCTCTTTAATATCCTCATATATAGGTATCTATCTCAGTATTCAGATAGTCTCTCTAACTCTGGTAGTAATATAATTCTCTCTTATGTTCACCCGAATTACACAAAGTATCCTGATATAGAGCTTTACAAAGAATTGACATCTAAGGGAATGTTTTATGAATATTTAATGGATAAGCTGGGTATAACAGAAAATAGGGATTCCTTTAAGATTAGATTTTTCAAAAAGATTTTTTATTCCAGAGAGAACGATAATTATGTAACTGCTGAAAGAAAAGCGTTCAAAGGGTTATTCCCAAAAGTTGCAGAAATTATTTCACATTACAAGAAAGATGGCTACAAACAATTAGCAATTCAACTTCAGAGAGTTGAAGCGGCTATAATGATAAATAAAATTGTTCCGCTATTAGCTAAACAAAAAATTTACGTGCTTACAATACATGATTCTTTTCTTACTACCAATGAAAATATAGCGGTAGTTGAAAAAATAATATTAGCTGAATTCAAAAATCAATATGGCTTAGTGCCAACAGTTAGAATAAAGGAGAAAAAATAAAATGACTTACTTATGGCAATTAGAGAGAGGAGAAAACTTTTACAGAGTTCAAACTGATGAAAAAGCAATTGCGGATAAAATGAAAAGAAGAAACGGATTCAAACAATGTGCAGTATCAATAACTAATCCACTTTGGATTTTTTCTTGTGAGTTCACTCGACCTGATATTGCAAAAAAAGTTCTTTCAACTATCACTGGTGCAAAACCAAATTTCGATTTAGAGGGTGTTATTTTTTATCTTTAGTCAATTTCATCGAGTGAGTAATTTATCGTTTAACCTAAGCGAAGAAACAGCCAATAACCTACGCTATTTCGTAGTGTTTTTATTGAGTTGAGTTGGAAAAATATATGACAGAATGAACAAAGCCGAACTAATTATTTAAGTGTTTGAAGACTCAATTTTACTATTACACACTTCTTTGTGCTAAGTTATTGTTTTTAAAAGAGTTATCTATTTTTCATGGTTACTATTAATATGAGCATAATTTTTATGAATAAATGACAGACTTTAAATTTTTGTTGTACAATTTACGAGGCTTTCTTCGATAGATACCCACCGGTATATTTTGAGGTGTGGTGGGGTGTCTTTTCGTTGCTTTTTTTCATTGAAATTTGACATCACCCAACACTTAAGTATTACATATATGATAACAAATGATACCACTTCATTGATTTGTAATTTAATTTATCAAAGAGATATTTCAGAGAATTGTTTTAATACTTAGTAAAAACAAATAGTTAGACATTCTAAGGGAATGGAAAGAATAAAAAAGATTCATTTGTAAGACTTTTAAATATAATATGTTATGAATTGATGAAAAATTTATATTGACTCTTAACCAGAAAAATATATTTTAGTAAAAAATCGGTAGTGCTCGATACATAAGTTTAACATTTGGAAAGCCATTTGAAGTTTTGGTGAGCCCCCCTAACCGATTTCTTCAAGTGGTTTTTCCATATTATAACGTTCATTGAGTTGGTGAATCAGTAGTCAAAAAAAGTGATTACAAAAGTGATGACAGAATTTCAATTTTCTTGTAATCAAATTGTAATCAATGGTAAAACTACATCCAGTTGGAGATAAAAAAGTTAATTTTTTGTTGGATTTTGAGCCACCTGGCGGACTTGAACCGCCGACCCGCGCATTACGAATGCGCTGCTCTACCAGCTGAGCTAAGGTGGCTTGATATAACTTAAGAAACTATCTTAATTTCTTTTTATGACGATTCTTTCTTAAACGTTTTTTTCGTTTATGGGTTGACATTTTATGACGCTTTCTTTTACGACCGCAAGGCATGATTTCTCCTTTTAATGTGATTTAATTAATTCTTGTGCTTTCTTGCCAATTTCATTTGTCGAATTTATTTCAACTGCTTTCTTCCAGTATTCTATCGCCTTTGATGAATTTCCGATAGTCATATTTATTATACCAAGATTCAAATTAGCAATCTGATGATTCGGTTGAATTGTCAATGCTTTTTCCATTTGTTTAATTGCTTCCGAATTATTTTTTGTTTCAAATAAGCATACTCCTAAATCAACAAGAACATCGGCATTTTTACTATCAGATTTCAAGTATTCCTTGTATCTATCAATGGCTTTCTCTTTAAACCCTGAATCGTTTAATAAATGTGCAAGGTTTAGTAATGACTGTTTATCATTAGGGTTCTTGTTAACCTTTTCTTCTAATGAATTGATTTGTTCTAAAGATCTTAAATCAACTCCGGAATGAGGATCGGTATTACCGGGTTGTTGAGAAATTGATACTGAAGCTTTATCAAAAATTCCAGAAGATAAAACAATTAATAATCCAACAAGTAGAAGAAAAAAAATTAAATAAAATAATTTATTTTTTGAGAAAGAGAGTTTTAAATCAGTATTTGTGTTTTTTTGTTTATTAGCAAATCCCTCTGCATTTGAGTTTGTTTTAGAATTTTTATTGGAAGATTTTTTGTACAAATTTTTTTTATCTTTACCAACAATAGATCCGCAACCGGGACAATAGACAAAATTTTCTTGAATTACTTCTCCGCAATTCGAACATAACATAATACTAGTCTCCAATCATTATTATTAATTCTTTAAGTGAGAGTATTTTCTTTCATACCCATATCCACTGCTGCTTTGAAGTCTTTCGAAAATTTGAATGTCGGAACATAATGTTCACCCACATAAACTTTTTCACCAGATCTTGGATTGCGGGCATATCTAGCTTTTTTCTTCTTAACCCTATAACTCCCAAATCCTCTAATCTCAATTCCCCTTCCTTCTCGAAGGGCTTGAATAACAGTGTTTAAAAATCCCTCAACAATAGCTTCAGTTTCAAGTTTTGTAAGTCCAGTACCTAAAGCTACTTTTTCAACAATATCAGCTTTTGTCATCTCTAACCTCTAATTTTTAGCTAAGTTACGGTTAAATGGGAACAAAAAATATTAAAAACCCAAGTAATTTCAAACCATTAAATATCCTAATTCAAAATAGGGTTTTCTATCTCAAATACGGTTTCTTGTTTCACTTTAATACAAAATAATTTCTAAAATCAAGCGATAATCTTGAATATTTGCTTAAATTCTCAATAAAATGGATGGTATAGCATTTGTCATTTTGCTTAAAAAAATTGGAATAATAATGACTCTTCTACCAATCATATATATCAGTGTTTTAATATTCACTTCCTTTATGCTATTTGTAATAATTATCTCCTACATTTCATTTAAGACAAAACAAAGAAGTAATTATGACAAATCACAAGGTACAATACCTGCTTATCCAAATTCAATAATATTAAAACCTGCAATCACATTTAATCAACCAATAAAACCAGTCCATATAGGATTTAGCCCTAAAGCTCAAAAAATATCAAGTGTAAATACTAATGTCATTCGAGATAACTTAACAAAGGGAATGACACGGCCGTTAAATATGAAAACTTCACTTCAACAAAGAAAAGAAAAGGTAGTAAATAATGAAAGTCGTCAATTAATTTCACAACAGGAGCGGTTTGAGGAGAAAAAATTAAAATCCAATTATTCATTAAAAGCAAGATTGGAAATTATGAATCAAACACAAATTTCAAAAAGATCGAAAGAAAATGTGTATGACGAAAATATTATTATTCAAAAAAACATGACCGGTATAAACGAAGCAAACTTATTTAATTATTATAGTGATAATTCTGAATTCGATTTTGTCGCATTATCTGCAAACAATATTAGCAGGGCTGTGTAGGGACTAAAAAAATCCATCAATTGGTTGAATAAATTATATTTAATATTTTTAGTGCATGGATATAGTTCCGTTAGTTTACACCGCACTGATTGTAGTTTTAGTTTTGGCTATAATTACAATTATTACTTCCTATTTATCGCTACGTAAAAAGTCCAGACAAACATTCACTACGGCCGAAGCAAAATCAGAACCTCAACCTGAAAATTTAGTTATTCCTCAAGTGGAAATTCCTCTAAAAAAACAAGTCCGGGCAAGTAAATCAAAAACAAAATATTTACAAAAAGAAAAAAAGGTAAGTGCTAAAAAGCCTAAGGAAAATGTTGTTCTACATAAAATAAAAGTAGATACAAACGAACAAAAACGAAATGCAAAAATTGAATCAAGAAAATCATTGAAACTTACAAAGCGGGTAGAAGTTTTAAATGGATCTGTATTCGATAAGAATGCATTTGCCCCTCGTGAAGATAAAAAAATTAGACAAACTATGGTTTCAGCAAAAACTAAAGTCGGCACTTCTATTGAAAGTTATGAAGATGAAAATGCCGGTGATATGTATACATTAAAAGTAAATGATTCAAAAGGCACACCGAAAAACAAATCATAACTATTATTTCATTTCTGAATCATTTCGAATATTTTTACATCTAATTTACAACGGGTTTTACAATTTGAAGGAGTAACAATGGTAGTTCGGGAATACAAAATAAATGGTATGAACTGCGGACATTGTGTAATGGCTGTAAAAAAGCAATTATCAAAATTAGCTTTAGAAAATTTTGATGTTGAAGTTGGTTCGGCAAAAATAAAATTTGATGATACAAAAGTGACAGAGCAAAATATTATTGTTGCAATTTCAGAGGCTGGCTACCAGGTAATAGAATGAAAAAGTACAGTTTTCAGGTTGAAGGAATGACTTGT
>Ga0233421_10000570_pt1 | contig 14809 bp, 16 predicted proteins | sample Watercolumn_Mata_3_FD_182725 | JGI IMG/M metagenome (GOLD analysis project Ga0233421, IMG submission 182725) | Freshwater microbial communities from Lake Matano, South Sulawesi, Indonesia - Watercolumn_Matano_2014_107_MG | ecosystem: Environmental > Aquatic > Freshwater > Lake | place... | reverse complement strand
CCGATGGGCAAAATTTTGGGTGGGGGGCAAAATTTTGCCTCGCCATCTGAAAATTTGCCCAAAAAAGAATCATTTTCAAAAATGCGGATTTTTTGATTAAGGTGGTCTTTGCTTGGGGTTGTCCGATAACAACACCCGTAACAAAATATCTTGCAATCCCTCTTAAAATGCGATAGAATCTTACAAAGATATGCCACTGAATTACCCTGTATAATAATAGTACTATAATTAGGAAGATTAGTCAAGGAGAAAATTGTGCTCGCCCAAAATATAAAGAAATACCGAAAAAAGCTTAAATTGACCCAGGAAGCCTTGGCCTGGAAGGCAGATATTTCATATCATACTATCGCAAAGTTAGAAGCAAGGGAGATTACTGACCCCAGAATGGAGACTTTAAAAAAATTAGCAAATGCTCTTAATGTTAGCATAGATACGCTTGTTGGGACGTCGCAAAAGAACTCTAAGTAGGTCTTTAGCAAAGTGATGCTGGTATGAGGATTAAGCCAAGGTTTTCCCGCCATTGATGGGAAAGGCTTTAGTTTTTTCCCTTGACAAGATTGTATTTTTCAGTTAAACTTAAAAAGTAAAAAGTAAAAAGTAAAAAGTAAAAATCTGCCCAGAGGCGAATGGAATGGTTAAAGGCTTAACAAAGAAAGAAAGATTAAAAAAGAATTTGCTTAAAATAGGCGAGGTCGCAAAGATGGTAGGAATTCTTCGTTCCTGTGTGGACTATTACGCTGATATAGGCCTTCTTAAAGTAGCTGATTATACTCAAGGTAAATACAGGTTATTCAAAAAGAATGAGGTTTTAGCAAGAATGGAGAAGATAAAAGAGCTAAAAGATAAAGGGTTAACACTCAATGAGATTATTAAGGAAGGGATTGTTAATTAAATAACGAAATGAAAATTATTAGAGAAAGTCACCGTAATTACTCTCTCTCTCTCTCTCTCTCTCTCAATGAAACACTAAATACAAATTTTCTAACAGAAGTCGGAAGGAAACTTAAAACGCCCTTGGCATTAAACGCCGAGGGTTTTTTGTTTTTGCCTGCTCCGGCAGGCAGGAGGTGAAAGATGTTAAACGACTTAAAGAATTTTATCGCTAAATATCGCCGTAACAAAACAGACAGTTCCAATGTAGTATCGGAAGATAAAAGAGATATTATTTCTGGGCCCAAGGACAACTTTTTACCTAAGAATCTCACCATTGCTATCTGTAATCAAAAAGGCGGATGCGCCAAGACTACTACGGCAATAAATCTATCTAGTTGTCTTGCTCAAAAAGGTTATAAAGTCCTTTTGGTAGATTTAGACCCTCAGTCACACGCCAGTTTAGGACTGGGTACAGATGTGGAAAATCTTGAAAAATCCATCTATGATGTGTTGATAAATAACTCAAGCCTTGAGTCCATTATCCAAAGAGCCACGGTTGATAATCTTGATATTGCTGCGGCAAATTCAATTCTTGCCGGAGCACAATTAGAATTGGCTGATATATTAGGAAGAGAAACAGTTCTTAAGATAGCCCTACGCAAACTAAGATTGGTAAAAAATTACGATTTTATCTTCTTAGACTGCTCTCCCAGCCTTAATCTCATTACCATAAATGCCCTGGTAGCGGCTAACTCCGTGCTTATACCGATACAGACACATTATTATTCTTTAGAGGGAATGAAAGAATTATTTTCTACCATTGATATCGTAAGAGAGAGATTAAATTTTGAGTTAGAAGTCTTAGGGATTCTGGCGACCCTTTTTGACACACGCATAAAAGTAGCTCATCAGATGTTAGAGCAGATCAGAGATTATTTTAAGGACATGGTCTTTAAAACTATAATCCATAATAATGTGAAACTTTGCGAAGCGCCTATTTACAAAAAACCAATTCATCTCTATGACCCGAAATCGCAAGGAGCGCAGGATTATTGGGCCTTAGCCGAGGAAGTTATCGTATTAACCGGTTATGCAGAACAATTGCCTGTCAGCCAGATTGGGGTTACGGAAAGATTAAATGCCACAAGAGAAACAGCCGCTTAAACCAGACATAGTCAGTTCCATATTCAACCGCCAGGTCAAAAGACGGCTCTCCAGCCTTTTTATCCCCAAAGGAGCCAAAGCCGTTTTAGGCCGGACGGTGAGCGAAAAATCTATAAGCGGCTTACCAATTATCAAAAAGAGATTTCCTTTTGGTCTGGATATCGGCACAAATTCTATCAAGGTTATCCAGCTTGCCTCTGACCAGGCCGGCGAAATAAAGCTCATAAATCTGGCTATTGAAGAATTGCCTAAAGAAGCGCAACAAGGCAATTTAGAGGCAAGGAAGCGGATATTACCAGAAATTTTAAAAAAGCTAGTCACCGAAAAAGGGGTAAAAGGAGATTGTTTTGCCATAGCGCCTCACCTGTCTTTTAAGGTTAATCTGGTAAGATTACCGCAGATGCCGGCGTCTGAAATAGATAAAGCCCTGCGCTGGGAGATAAGGCAGACTGCTCAAGCAGACCTTAATGAAATATCTCTGGATTATCTTGTGCTGGAAGCTCAAAAGACAAAATTTTTAGGCAATCAGATTGGCGTGCTGGCGGTTTCAACTTTTAAAAAAGATATGTTTGAAGAGATGGCGCTTTTGGAGTCAACCGGCCTAAATCCATTAGCCATAGATATAGAGCCATTGGCGGATTTGGCGGTTTTAGATTATACGAGAAAAGCCGTTGCCGATGAAGTAATCCTCTTTTTAGATTTTGGGGCGGGCAAGACGTCTTTAAGCATAATTTGCGATAATGAGCTCATCTCTACCAGATCGCTTAATGTAACAGGAAACTCTTTAACCAAGGCAGTAAGCGAATATTGTAATATTTCCTGGGAAGAGGCGGAAACGATGAAAAAAACCTTCGGACTGGCTGCTTCCAGCACAGAGCAAACTATCAATCAACCGATGGACAAAGCCATCCAGGTCAGAAATGTTATCCTGCCTCTATTAGAAAATATGACACAGGATATAGAGCATACCTTTAAGTATTTTTCATATCAGGTAACACAGTCTATGATTACGCGCTTTGATAGAATGATTTTAAGCGGCGGCTCAAGCCTGCTAAAGGGCCTTACGCCTTTTTTGCGCAACCGCTTGAATGTAGAAATTGAGATATTAGACCCTCTGGCTACATTCGGGTCTTTAGAGAAATTGGCAGTAAGCGATGATTCGGGCCTGCGCTTAAATGTGGCATTGGGGTTGGCATTGAGAGGAATAGAATGAACCCCGCCCTTCCTAAGAGTAAAAACTGGTATTATGTATATCTGCTTACCAGCAGTAAAACAGCATGGATCTATATAGGATGTACCAATGATTTAGAAAAGAGATTAAGAGAGCATAACGAAAGGAAAGTTTGTTCAACTAAGAAAATGTTACCCGTTGAGGTGATATATTTTGAAGCTTATAAATCTAAAGATGTTGCATTTGCAAGAGAAAAAAGTTTAAAGAAATACGGAAGCGGTTTGGCAAAGCTAAAATCCAGACTCGGTATTGTAAGGGAAGGAAGGGCGGGGTGAAGAGAATAAATTTAATACCGCCAGAAGCAAAAAAGATTACGCCTAAGAGGTGGCTTAAGGCATATTTACTTAAATCCCGCACCTCGCGTCTTCTCGCTGTGGCAGTTATCGTTTTTATATTCGTAAATCTCTGGCAGGCAACTTCCCTTTTACGTTACAAATTCTCCGTTAGCCAAAGTAAGAAAAATATAAATAAATTACAGCTAAAACTTACTCAATCTCAAAATGCCTATGCGCAGATAAAGAGCAAAAGGCAGGAGATAGACAAAGAGATCAAGCGTATAGAAGAAAAATTTAAAATCCTGCAGCAGGCGCAAGGAGAAAGAATCGCCTGGGCAAAGGTCCTGGCACATTTAAGCGAATTGGTGCCGCAGGATTTATGGATTGACAAGGTCGCCTTAAATAAAGACTTGGTAACCTTAACCGGAACAACCTTTGACAATGCCATTGTCAGCCGTTTTATGGCACGGCTTGATGAGTCAGATTATTTTAAAGATACCAGCTTCAACTATACCCAGAAGGCCAAACTCACTGATAAGCCAGTGATAAATTTTGAAATTACTACGCATATTGTGGCGGAGAAAGCGATAAGATGAGAGTTTATTGAGTTTATAGAGTTTATTGAGTTTAAAGGATTGCAATGGAAATTAAGACAAAGATTGAAGAGATAATAGAAAAAATTACCAAGCAGTTCAACCGGTTGCAAAAGCGCCAGAGAACACTTGTGCTCTTTCTGGCTGCTGCTATTTTATTCAGTTTTTATTACAACATAATTTTCAAACCACAGTCCAGTGCTCTGGCAAGAGCAAAGACAGAATGGCAAAGCATAAATAACCGCCTTACAAGATTAAAAAGCCAGCTCCCCGATATACAAAAAGAAAAAGAGGCCTTGGATGCCGCCAAAAGAAGTCTGGATTCTTTAAAGGCGCAACTGTCTTCTTTGGAATTGCAACTGCCAACCACAGGCCGTATCCCGCAACTTTTGGGAGAACTGGTGCGTCAGGCACAGGGATATTCCATTGACTTTGTCTCCATCCGGCCTAAAACAAGCAAAGAGAAAAAAGAATACGCAGAACTGGTCATTGAGATGAAATTTAATTCCACTTATTCAGACTTTGCTAATTATCTTAATCGCTTAGAGTCTCTTTCACAATTTTTGAGGGCAACGGATATTGCGATGGAAGAGATGAAAGACGCCTTCCGGGGAGAGTCAGATGTTACCTTAACCCTGGCAACGCTTCTGGGAGAGGCAGAAGTGCCGGGGCCAGGAGAAATTAAAGAGCCGGCATTTGCTGCGCCATTATCCATAGAGCGTAACCCTTTTCTCTCAAAGTTTCGGCCGGCTAAAGAGGGAGAAAAGAAAGATGAATTTCAATTATCCGGCATTATATCAAGCGCAAAAGTGCCCACGGCAATCATAAATGATGAGGTGTATAGAACAGGAGATATAATCGGCAATAAAAAGGTAAAACAGATTCTACCTAATATGGTCATACTTACCGACGGAAGGGAGAGCACGGTTTTGACTTTAGAAAGAGAATAAGAAGGAGAGGAAGATGAATTTTAAAAAACTATTTTGTATTTTTCTGATTTCCGGCGCTGCATTTTTTAATCTTACAGCGCAGGCGCAAGATGATAAAGGTTATACCCAGGCAGAATCACCGCCAACTAATTTATCTCAAGACGCCCAAGCAATCCCACAAACACAATTAACTCAACAAACTCAAAAAACCGAAGAGTTAGTTACCCTTGATTACAAAGATGCCGAGCTCTCCAGCGTCCTGCGCGCGCTTTCTTATTCTTACAATTTAAATTTAGTAGCCACAAAAGACATCAAAGGAAAAGTAACGGTTACCTTAAGAGATGTCACGGTAGACGAAGCCCTGAATGCGGTTTTAAGGGTCAATGGCTATACCTTTACCCGTGACGGCAACCTTATCTATATCACCCCAGGCCCGGGATTAGAGGGTATTGATGTGGTTACGGTTACTCTCCCGCTTAAATATTTGACTGCTTCTGAAGCAAGCGGATTGCTGCAAAAAGCTATCTCCTCCAAAGGCGATATCCGCATCAATGAGGCAACTAACAGCCTGGTGATTACTGATTTTCCTGCCAGCGTTGATAAGGTAAAGGCAGTGCTTAAAGATATAGATATTCCGCCTATTCAGGTTTTAATTGAGGCAAAATTAGTGGATATTACCGAGAAAGATTATCAAAATTTTGGCGTTACCTATACTGTGGATTATAAACCCGCCGGCGATATAAAGGGTTTATTTGACCGCAAGACCGGATATCAGGAGGAATTAGCCGGAAGCCAGACGATGGCCGGTCCTTCCTCAACTTTGTCCGGCGGTCAACTTAAGATAACCGCCCTTACTTTTAAGGGCTTATCCGGGACTGTTACTTTGGATGCTCTTATTCAGGACCAGAAGGCGCATCTTTTAGCCTCACCTTCTATCGCTACTTTAAGCGGCAAAGAGGCGCGCATTATTATCGGTGAAAGATATCCTTACAAAGAAAAGACCCAAACCACTACCGGCACCACTGAGACGACAAAATTTGTGGATATCGGCACAACGCTGCGGGTTACCCCCCAGGTTTCGCCCGACGGCTTTATTACCATGTATGTTCATCCTGAGGTTTCCTCGTTGACTTCCTCACTTGACGCCGGCCCGCGTGTCTCTACCCGAGAAGCTGACGCCACTATCAGGGTTCGGGATGGAGAGACGATTATTATCGGAGGCCTGATAAAGAGACAGGATGATAGAACTAAGGGAAGGGTTCCGATAATTGGACATATCCCCATACTTGGCTGGCTATTTAACAAGGCAAGCTCGGATTTGACCTCTACTGAATTGGTTGTCTTTATTACTCCCCGCATCATCCGCACGCCTGAAGAGATGAAGGCGATTGAACCAACCAGACAAAAGGAGGCGACGGTAAATATAGAAGGTACCGGCGAACGGGTAGTGGTAAATCAGGCCTGGGAAGAGGCGCGCGATTTAGAAAAGGATGAGGGTCTTATCTCGCGCAGAAAAGATAAAGAGACCAGGATGTCCGAGGCATTAGACCGTTATAAGCAGATTGCGGAACAATTTCCCGGTAATGAAAAGGCAGACGACGCTCTTTTTAGGGCAGGGCTTATTGCCTATGACTATTTTGCGGATTTAGATTTAGCCAAACAAATCTTCTCCCAGTTGGTTGAGCGTTATCCAGAGTCTCCCTATATAGGTAAGTCAAAACGAATGGTTGAGCACATCAATAAGAAACTCAAGGCAAAAGAGGAGAAGGGTAAGGGTGAGCGGGAAGCGGGTAACGTCTCCCATATCCGCAAACCTGTATACCGTCCTAAAATTGAGGATAAAGAGGTAGCCGGAAATAGAGGCATTATCCAGGGAGGGCAATGATGCGTAGAATTTTATTTATATTATTTTTCATTATCTATGGACTTGTGACTATTGACTGTGGACTTGTTTATGCTGGCGACCCAGTACAAAAACTCGCCCGTGGCATAACCAATGTTGCCACCGGCTGGGTTGAGATTCCCAAGGAGATAGGAAGAACCGTAGAAAAATCCGGAGATTTTGCCGGTTTGGTGGTGGGGCCTTTTAAAGGCATAGCCAAGGCCATTGGCATGACAGTGGTAGGAGTTTATGAAGTGGTAACTTTTCCTATTCCTCTGCCTCGGCGCTACGAGCCGGTAATTGAGCCGGAATACGTATTTGAAACAAAAAATTAAATAGCTGTCAGCTATCAGTCGTCAGCTGTCAGCTGAAAACAAAGAAACTAAAGTTATGCCAACGTATACTTATAAAGCCCGTGACCGGCAAGGAGAACCATTAACTGCCAAAATAGAGGCAGAAAATGAACTCTCTCTGGCTTCGTCTTTACGTAGCATTGGTTATAGTGTTATTTCTATTGAAGAAGAAACGCCGCTAAAAGCCAATCTTGCGCAGGCATGGCAGAAGCTCAAGAAAACCCACAAGTCAGAGCTTATTTTCTTCAGCCGCCAGCTCTCTTCTCTGCTTAGGTCTGGTATAGCCATAACTACTGCCCTCTCCAGCATCGCTGAGCAGACAAAAAATAAACTCTTGAAAGACGCTATAAACGCAGTCTTAAAAGATATTCAGGCAGGGATTTCATTCTCTGAGGCTCTTGCTAAACATCCGGATATATTTTCTGATTTATTTGTGAGTATGATAAAGGTGGGCGAGGCCGCCGGCATACTTGATGAGGTTCTGGATAGGCTCGCCCAATTGGGCGCACAAGAACTGGAAGTTAAAACCCGCATAAAGTCGGCAATGACCTATCCGGTAATTTTAGTAACCGTGGCGGTAATCATTGTAAGTTTTCTTCTGATAAACATCATCCCCAAATTTGTGGTTGTCTTTGAGTCTTATGAGGCCAGGCTCCCCTTAGCCACGCAAATTTTATTAGGAGTAAGTTTCGTGGCGCGCCGGCTCTGGTTTTTAGTTATTGCCGCAGCCGGTATTTTTATATTTTGGCTTAGAAGGTATATAAAGACTGAAAACGGCAGATACAAGTTTGATTTTTATCTCTTGCGCCTTCCGCTTTTTGGCCAGTTGTATCTTAAGTTAATTGTGGCGCGGTTTTCCCGCACCTTAGGGGCATTGGTAAAATCAGGTGTCTCTATATTAGAGGCGCTCTCAGTTACCGAGAAGACCGTGGGAAACGCAGTTATCAGCCGGGTGATTGATAATATCCGCTCTGCCATAACCGAAGGCCAATCCTTAGCCGAGCCTTTCAAAGCAAGCGGCGTCTTTCCTCCTACCGTGATTCAGATGGTTTCTTTGGGTGAGAAGAGTGGAAAATTAGACCAGATGCTCATCGAGGTGGCTGACTTTTACGATCAGGAGGTTGATTATACGATAAAGAATATTACTACAGCCTTGGAACCATTGCTTCTCTTGGGAATGGGCCTGATGGTGGCATTTATTGCGCTCTCTGTGCTCTTACCGATATTTAATTTGATTAAGGTATTTCGACGTTAACCAGTTGCCAAAGGAGGTGCTGCAGTGAAACGTTTTCTAGTTGTAATAACGTTGTTAATAGTGTTTCTTGCTGGGTGTGCTACGCTTTCTGGAACAAGTTTAAGCCAATTGAATTTAGGTGTGTCAAAAGAAGCAGTTATAAAATTGGTTGGCGCGCCGACCTTTGTTACTGCTGCCAAAGAATCAAACGGCTCTACCTATGAATTATGGGAATACGTCACTGAAACCGAAAAAAAGACACCTCAAACTATCTGGTTCGCCTTTCAGGATAAAAGCTTAATTGCCTGGGGAAGGGCGAGCGATTTTAAGAACTACAGCCCTCAAGCAGTCTTGGAACATAGGTTTGGAGTGGTTGCTGTGCCGGAAAATAAAGAGCCATTAAAGATGGAGCCAACTCAATGAACTATATAAACTTAAAAAGAGGTTTTACCTTAATTGAACTCCTCATTGTTATAAGCATCATCGCTATTTTGGCGGCAACGATTATCCCTAATTTTATTGGTTTTGATACGGAAGCGCGGCTTACCGCCACCAAGACCAACCTGGACACCTTGCGCACCCGCATAACTTTATTCAGGGCGAAAGAAGGAAGGTATCCCGCAAGTCTTCAGGAACTTTTAGATACCTATTATCTTGATGTCGGGGTAAAAAAGCCCTATCTTACCAAGATTCCCCCGGAAATGATAAGCCGTAAATCAGGTAATAGCGAATTTATGGATATAACTTCAACTGAAGAGCCGATGACCCGCGAGGGCGGATGGGTCTATTATACCGATACTGCCGAGGTGCATGTAAATTTAGCTGAGCCGTTAGATAGAAAATGGGGAGAAAATGAAGGCCAGAAACCCATTGACTGGTAGGCGAGGAGCCGCCTTAATTACCACCATAATCATTCTCACTTTTCTGGCAGTGTTAGGGATGAGCTTAGTAGCTTTTTTATTTTCACGCACCGCTTATTCTCAGATGCAATTAGACAGGCTTAAGGCGCTCTATCTGGCTGAAGCAGGTATCTCCAAGGCGCTCTGGGAATTAAGATTTGATATTGACCCTGATGGCGATGGCCAGGGAAATATCCCCAAGACGAAATTAGGCGATGGGTTATTCTGGACAAGGCATAATTTTCAAACCTCAACCATTACCGGAACAGGCGAGGTGAATAAGGCCAGGCGTGTAGTGCAGATTAAGTATTCAGCAATCTAACTTAATGAAAAATTAAAAATGTAAAATTAAAAATTGCAATGCAAAATGAAAAGTCAAAAAAAGATGTCGTTGAACGCACATATAACTTTGCGTTACGTATTGTAAAACTTGTAAGGATGTTACCAAAAGAAACCGCTGGTTTTGAGTTTAGAAAATTTAATTCAAGAATCCGATGAGCTTAAGAATATCTTGGCTCAAATAGTCAAGACTTCTAAGGGCGAATAAATTTTTCATTTTTAACTTTTAATCACGACTTTGTTAAAATGGGATTACACAGATTAAAATTCAGATTACACAGATTATTTCCCGACGAGACAATCTGTGTAATCGGTTTAAAAATCTGTGTAATCACCGTCAAAGGATAAAAAGTTTGTAACATATTGTTTAACAATAAGTTATATCAGTTGGCTTTATAAAAATAAGCAAAATTTAACATAGTAGTGTTTTAATTTTTAACTGGAGCGAAGCGACATGGCAGAAGAACGCAAATTAATCGGCGAATATTTATTACAAAAAGGCATAATCACCGAAGAGCAGTTAAAAGAAGCCGTTGAGGAGCATAAACGGACTAACCGTAAAATCGGCGAAATTCTGTTAAGACAGGGATTTGCCAAAGAAGAAGATATTGCCAGTGCTATTTCTGAGCAATTAGGGTTTACCTTTGTGGATTTATCTACTTATCAGGTTGAAAGCGAGGCCGTAGCGCTTATTCCTAAAGAAGCCGCTATAAGGATCGGCGCAATCCCCATATTTAAAGTCGGAAATTCTTTAAGTGTGGCAATGACCAACCCCCTGGATGTAGCTGCTATAGATGAGCTTGGCTGTTTAAGCGGAGGTTTACGCATAAAGCCGGTTTTGGGAACGCCCTCTGGCATAAAAGAGGCGATTGGAAAGTATTATGGAAAAGAGCCGTCAGTCGTCAGTCTTCAGCCATCAGCTATCAGTCGTCAGCTGACAGCTGAAAGCGGACAGCTGATAGCTGAAAAAGAGCCCGCTAAACTCGTTCAGCAAGCATCCCAGGCGCCGGTAATTAAACTGGTTAACCAGTTGATAGAAGAGGCGGTAAAGGCTGGCGCTTCAGATATACATTTAGAGCCGCAGGAAGATAATTTTTATTGCCGCTTGCGTATAGACGGAGTATTGCATGAAATTGAGCCGCCGCCGCAAAAACTTCAACTTGCGGTCATCTCGCGCATTAAGATTATGGCAGAGATGGACATTGCCCAGAGCAGGCTTCCGCAGGATGGACGTATCCAGACAAAAACGCTGGATAGGGACATAGATTTAAGGGTAGCCACTTTTCCCACTATCTACGGAGAACACGTCTCTATCCGCATCTTGGATAAAACACAAGGAATAATCAAATTAGAGGAATTGGGGTTTCAGGTTGATACCCTCAAAAAATTTAAAGAGCTCATCTATAAACCTTACGGCATTATCCTGGTAACCGGGCCAACAGGTTCAGGCAAAACTACCACACTTTATGCGGTCCTAAATACCATAAATGACTTAAAGAAAAACATTATTACCCTGGAGGATCCGGTAGAATATACCATTGAGCGCATACATCAATCCCAGGTAAATGTCAGAGCCGGTTTAACCTTTGCTACCGGCCTGCGTTCTATTGTGCGGCTTGACCCGGACATCATTATGATTGGCGAAATCCGGGATAAAGAGACCGCAGATATCGCGATACACTCAAGCCTTACCGGACACCTTGTATTTTCTACGCTGCATACTAATGACGCTCCTTCAGCAGCCACCCGCCTGATTGATATCGGCGTTGAGCCGTATTTGGTCGCCTCTTCCTTGGCTGGAGTCTTGGCCCAGCGCCTGGTGCGCAAACTTTGCCCAAAGTGCAAGAAGGAATATAAGCCGAGCGAGGAGGAGCTGTCAGTCACAAGTCACAAGTCACAAGTCACAAGTCAACCACGATTCTACAAACCCGCCGGCTGTAAGGACTGCCGCAACACCGGCTACAAAGGAAGAACCGGCATCTTTGAGCTCTTAATCCCGGACAACGGGATAAGGGAGCTTATCATTAAGAAAGCCCCGGCCCATCAAATAAAAGACGCTGCCTGTAAACAAGACATGCAGACCCTGCGTCAGGATGGTTTTGAAAAAGTGGTGCAAGGCATAACCTCGCTCTCTGAAGTCCTCTCTGTAACAGAGGAGGTTTAATGCGCAAGCCTCCCAAACCCGGCAAACCTGATGAGCTCAACATCATTTCCCGCCTGAATAACATTATCATTCCTATGCAGAACTACGATAAGGTCGTCAAAGATGTAGTTACCTTTTTAAGGACAACCTTCAAATACGATAAACTGAAACTTTTGCTTTTTGGCGAAGACAAGCCTGAAGAAATAATAGATGGACTTCACAAACGAGCTAACGAGCTAACTAACAAACAAGCAAACAAACTCACCATCCGCTGCAAAATCCGCGGCCAAACCAAAGCCGTAGTAACCCTTTACTCGGTCTCAAAACGCAATAACGCAATAACGCAAAAACGCAATAACGTTTTTGGCGGTTGGCCAAAAAGGTCTATTGCCAACATCTGCCAGCAGGCAGGAGTGGTGATTGAAGATGCCAGGCTCTTTCGCAATCTGCAGGATGAACGCAACAAGATTAATTCCGTCATTCAGTCTGCGGCTGAAGGGATTGTTGTTGTCGACCAGAATGAGAAGATAGTCCTGATAAATCCCCAGACCCGCCAGATTTTAGGGCTCTCGTCTAATCATCGCGTCCCGCAGGCATTTATAGATTTTATCATCAAACCCCTTAAAGACGACTTAATTAAACAAAATAAAGAATTCCTCTTTAAGGATTTAGACCTGACCACGCCTCTTAAGATATCTTTACGCGTAGGTATGGCCTGGATGCGTGATTACCAGGGCCGCAAATCTGGAGTGGTAGCTTTATTTCAGGATGTCTCACGAGAAAAAGAGGTGGAGCGCTTAAAGAACGAGCTCATCTCCACAGTTTCCCATGAACTGCGTACCCCCTTGACTACAATGAAAGAGTTTGTCTCCATTGTCTTTGACGGTATTGCCGGGCCCCTAACCGCAGAGCAGAAGGAATACTTAAATATCATAATGTCTAATATGAATCGCTTGGGCAGAATGATAAACGACCTCTTTGATATCTCTAAATTAGAAGCCGGCAGAATGGAGCTGAAGAAAAGATTAGTTGACCCTCTTCTTTTAATTAAAGACCAGCTTGTCTCTTTTATGCCTGAGGCAGAAAATAAAAAAATTGCCTTATCCGCTTGTCTGCCGGAAGAATTACCACAGCTCTATATTGACCCTGACCGCATTACCCAGGTTTTGGTAAACCTTATTGGCAATGCCTTAAAGTTTACGCCTGAAGGCGGCAAGGTTTTGGTAGAGGCAAAAGAGTTGGATGACAGCCTGCAAATACAGGTTACTGACACCGGGGTAGGCATTGCCAAAGAAAACTTTTCCAAACTCTTTGACCGCTTCCAGCAGATAGACCGCAAGCCCGGGCCCGGAGCCAAAGGCACAGGGTTAGGCCTTGCCATTTCTAAATCCGTCATTGAAATGCATAAGGGTAAAATCTGGGTAGAATCGGAAGTTGGCAAGGGCTCAAGATTTATCTTTACCTTGCCCAAAATAGAAGAAGAGTCTTATTTTTACGAGTGTGTAACTGAAGGAATAAAAAGGGCAAGGGATAATGCTTCTGTCTTTTCCTTGATTGTTTTTGGGATTGGCGCAGGGGATATAGAGGTTCTTTCCGATATAGAGGCAATACTTGAGAAATCCGTGCGCCAGGCAACCGATATGGTCCTGCGTTTCCAGAAAGGCACAAAGATAGCCATTCTTTGCGAGAACGGGAAAGAGAGCGTGCCTGCGTTTATAGAGCGGCTTTCATCAGCTATCAGTCGTCAGTCATCAGTCGTCAGCGTCGGCTTTGCCTCTTATCCTGATGACGGCCGCAGCGCAAAGGAGTTAGTAGATAAGGCAGTGAGTCAGCTTTCAGCCATCAGTCGTCAGCCATCAGCAAGCTATGAAAAAAATACTGGTAATTGATGACGAGCGGGAATGCTGTAAACTCCTCGCCGATTATCTAAAAAAGCGGGGGTTTGAACTTGAAACCGCCTTTGATGGCATAAGCGGTTTAGAAAAGATAAAGTGTGCTCTTCCAGATTTAGTCTTATGCGATATCTCTATGCCGGGATTAAGCGGTATTGAGGTATTAAAGAGGATAAAGGAATATAACCCACATATAATCGTAATTATGCTCACCGGTTACGGTTCAATGGAGAGCGCATTAGAATGTCTTAAATTAGGTGCCTATGACCACATCGCAAAACCAGTAGAATTGGAAAAATTACTCATATTGCTCAAGGAGGCATTGAATATGGATGTAAAAAAGCTAAAATATAAGATTTTGATTATTGACGATGAGCCGCAGTTGGTAGAGTCAATCGCTGTGCGCTTCAAGGCATCAGGCTACACCGTTCAAACCGCACCCGATGGCGTAAGCGGCATAAACAAATTTAAAGAAGAAGAGCCGGATTTGGTGATTCTGGATATTATGATGCCGGGCCTATCCGGCCTGGATACCTTGAAAGAATTAAAACAGCTCAATTCCAGCGTACCTGTGATTATGCTCACTGCCTACGGAACACCACAGTCAGCAATTGAGGCATTGAAACTGGGCGCTTATGACCATTTGAGCAAACCCTTTAATACCGAAGCTCTTTTGGAGATGATAAAGAAGGCGCTGGAAAAGAGCGTATAGCGTTTAGCGGATAGCATATAGGAAAGATAGCGGATAGATGGAAACAAAGAGTTTTAAAGACTTAATTATTTGGCAAAAAGCGTATAAATTAGTGCTTGAAATATATAAGATTACAAAAGATTTTCCGAATCCTATACGCTAAGCGCTCTACGCTATCCGCATGAAAGACTTACTATAAAGAGTCAACATAAATTTTAGGATTATTGCTCCACTCGTAATTAGGATCAAAAGGTTTCCGTTCTTTCAAAATATAGTAAATAAGATGGGTTAATTTTCTGGCACAAGCGCCT
>Ga0233421_10000560_pt1 | contig 15085 bp, 12 predicted proteins | sample Watercolumn_Mata_3_FD_182725 | JGI IMG/M metagenome (GOLD analysis project Ga0233421, IMG submission 182725) | Freshwater microbial communities from Lake Matano, South Sulawesi, Indonesia - Watercolumn_Matano_2014_107_MG | ecosystem: Environmental > Aquatic > Freshwater > Lake | place... | reverse complement strand
CTGCGCCAGGGCGTGCTGGCAATCGCCTCCGGCCTGTACGACGTGGTACTCGTCGGTGGCGTGGAGCGCATGACCAAGCTGCCCACAGCGGAGGTCACGGACACCCTGGCCTCGGCCGGCGATACCCTGTACGAGATCCCGGCCGGCTTCACCTTCCCCGGCTTCTACGCCGCCATCGCCACCGCCTACATGCACCGCTACGGCATGACGCCGGAGCACATGATGCACGTGGCCATCAAGAACCACGTCAACGGCGCCCTTAACCCCAAAGCGCAGTTCAACGTCACCATCCCCGCCTGGATGCAGAGCCGCATCGAGGCGGCCAAGAAGAAAGGCCGGCCGGTGCCCACCTGGCGGGATGAATGGGATTTCCTGCACGATGAGGCGGCCAATCCCCTGATCGCCTGGCCGCTGCGTCTCTTCGATTGTTCGCCCATCACCGATGGCGCGGCCTGCCTGCTGCTGGTGGCAGCGGAACACGCTCGAGAGTTCACCGACAAGCCTGTCTACATCATCGGCTCGGGGCAGGCCTCCGACGTCGCCTTGCCGGAGCGTGCCGACCTGACCACCCTGCGCTCGGCCCGCCTGGCCGCCCAAATCGCCTACGAGATGGCCGGCGTCACCGCCCAGGACATCCGTATCGCCGAAGTCCACGATTGCTTCACCATCGCCGAAATCATCGCCACGGAAGACCTGGGCTTCTTCGCCCCGGGCAGCGGCTACCGCATGGCCCAGGAAGGCGTCACCGCCCGCCACGGCGCCAAACCGATCAACACCTCCGGCGGTCTGAAGTCCAAAGGACATCCGGTGGGGGCGTCCGGCGCAGCCCAGGCCGTGGAAGTCTGGAAGCAGATGCGGGGCGAGGCGGGCGAGCGGCAGGTGGCGGGCGATATCGCGCTGGCCCTGACGCACAACGTCGGCGGGACGGGATCTACCAGCGTCGTCCACATCTACGAGAGGAGATAGGCCGATGCCCACACCACCCTTTACGGCTGCTGCCTTCAATCAGTTTCTCAGCGAAAAGAAGTTAATGGCCGCCCGTTGTCCCACCTGCCACACGCTCTACCTGCCGCCACGTGCCCTTTGCCCGCAATGCCACGACGACAAGCTGGAATGGGCGGAATTGTCCGGCAAAGGCAAGCTGGCCGCTTTCACCTCCATCTACGTGGGCCTGACCCTCATGAACGCCGAAGGCTTTGACCGCAACAATCCGTACTGCACGGGCATCGTGGAGCTGGACGAAGGAGTCAGGATTAGCGCCCGTATCCTGGGCCTGGCGGCCAACCAGCCCGACCAGATCAAAATCGGCACACCGCTGACAGTGGACTTCCTGGAGCGCGGCGAGGGGGAGGAGAAGAAGACGTTTCTGGCTTTTAGGACGGATTAGAGATTGGGGATTAGAGAGTAGAGATTGGAGATTGAGCAGATTTCATTAACTGGCGGAAAACCACGATGAAGAAAGGGGGTGGTACCAGGTATCTGTAAAGCTGAGTCTGCGGGAGCACAGATGTGGCGCAGCCTGCGCCTCACTTCTATCACAAAGAAAGGGAGGAACCAAAAATGAAGACCATGCGTGTGTTAGTCTTGGTGTTGCTGGCAGTCTCGTTGTTGCTGGCCGCCTGCGGGCCGGCCCCCACGCCCACGCCCGTACCCACGCCAGTACCACCGACCAAGCCGCCAGCACCAGCGGCTACCCCAGTGCCGCCGACCGCGGCCCCAGCAGCCACGGCTACGGCGGTGCCGCCGACGGCCACGGCAGCGAAGCCCCGCCTCAAGTGCGCCACGCCGATCAAGATTGGCCTGATCACGGACAAGTCCGGGGCGCTGGCTTCCTACGGGGCCATGACGGAGCGCGCCTTCCTGCTCGGCTGGGAGTACCTGGCCGGTGCACCAGGCAAGGACAACGTCTTCAAGGTAGACGATTGTGAGATTCAGATCACAGTCGCCGACGACAAGGGCGTTGTCGCCACCACGGCCACGGCGGCCCGGGAGCTGATCGAGGTCAAGAAGGTGGACATCCTGGTAGGGACGGTTAGCTCCGGCAGCACGGCTACCCTGCAAGGGATCGCCAAGGAGAACAAGAAGGTGCTCGTGGTTGCGCCCGCCGCCTCCAACGACATCACGGGCAAAGACTTCAACGAGTACACCTTCCGCACCAGCCGCAACAACTACCAGGACTTCATCAACCTGTGCCAGTACCTGACCACCAAGTACAAGAAGTTCGTCCAGATCGCGCCGGACTACGCCTTTGGTTACGGTGGGGCCGCCTCCGCCCGCGATGCCTGCACCAAGTTCGGCGGCACGTTCGTCATTGACGACATCTTCGCCCCGCTGGACACCAAAGAGTTCACCCCCTACATGGACAAGATCCTCAAGTCGGGCGCTGAGGCCTGGATCGTCACTTGGGCTGGGGCGGGCTTCATCCCGATGTTCAACACGGCGAAGGAACTGGGCGTCTTGGACAAGATGGCGCTGGCTGCCTCCATCGCCGACAATGCCACCGTCCCCATCTACGCCCCGGCCCTGGGGCAAAACAGCGGCATCCTGTATCACTACACCCTGCCCAAGAACCCCATCAACGACTGGCTGGTAGAGCAAGTCAAGGCCAGGCACAAGGTCCCGCCTGATCTGTTTGACGCCGATGCCATGAACGCCGCCTTCCTGATCAAAGAAGCCCTGATGAAGACCGGCGGCAATCCCAGCGCCGACATGCTGATCAAGGCCATGGAAGGCATAGAGTTCAGTGGCCCTAAGGGCAAGATCTACGTCCGGCCGGAGGACCACGTGGCCATCCAGGACATGTACATCGTCAAGATCCTCAACGTGACGGACAAAGACTTCAAGTTCTTTGAGCTGGTGACCACCACCCGGCCTGAGCCGCCCTGCCTGCTGCCCGAAGCCTTGAAGGCCCGCTGCGGCAAGCTGCCTTACGGCAACCTGAGCGGCAAGTAGTTCGCCCCACAGTCGCCTAGTCAGATAGTCGCCAGGCCACAAACCCGGCGACTATCTGACCACCTGACCACCTGACCAACCTGACCACCTGACCAACCTGACCACCTGACCACGGGACCAATTGACCAATGGACCATCTGACCACCTGACCACGTGACCAATTGACCACCTGACCATCGGACCATCTGACCACTTGTGTACGGTTAGGAGATGTGAAGATGCCAACTTTCTTACGGCAGTTCAGAGACCTGCTGAAAGGCTCCTCACCGCTCAAGGTAGGCGTCATAACCTCACGGGTGGGGCCGCTAGACTACTACGGCACCATGCAAATCCGGGGCCTGGAACTGGGCATTGAGTATGCCACCCAAGGCTCCGGGAAGATAGCGGACCGGCCCATCGAACTGCTCATCGAAGACGATGCGGGTGACCCGGCCACCGGCGGCCAGAAAGCGCGGGCGCTGATCGAGAACCAGGGCGTGCACATCCTGCAAGGCTGTGCCTCCAGTGCAGTGACCATCGTCGTGGCCCAGGTAGCACAAGAGTACAAGCGCCTCTTGCTGGTAGAGCCGGCAGCGGCCGATAGTGTCACTGGTACTCACTTCAACCGCTACGTCTTCCGTACAGCCCCCAACGTCTCGCAGGATGCGGCGGCCGGCGGCAAGTATGCCGTGAAGCACCTGGGCCGGACCTTCTGCTTCCTCGCCCCGGACTACCTCTGGGGGCATCAGAGCAACGCCGCCTGGAAGCGCGTCGTCGAGGAGCACGGCGGCAAAACCCTGGGGGAGTTCCTCGCTCCTCCGGAGACGACGAATTTCGCTCCCTATTTGCAAAAGATACTGGCCAGCAAACCCGACGTGCTGGTACAATCGTGGGCTGGCGCCGGCTACCGGCAGCTTTTCGGCGATATGCGCCAGTGTGGGATCTTTGAGCACCTGCGCGTGACCGGCGGCCTGGGCGATCGCGAGGCCCGCCGCGCCCTGGGGCTGGATGCTGTAGGCATGGTGGGGATCATCAAGTACTCCTACCTCTTGCCCCACAACCCGATCAACGACTGGTTGACGGCGCAACACGTGGCGCGGCATGGCGAGCCGCCCGATCTCTTTACCGGAGGGGGCTTTGCTGCCGGTATAGCCCTGGTGCAGGCCCTGCAGCGCACGGCCGGCAACGCCGACGCTGAGGCCCTGCTGCCGGTCATGGAAGGGATGAGCTTTGCGGGCCCCAAGGGCACCTACACCTTCCGCCCGGAGGATCATCAGGCTCTGCAACCCATGTACGTCGTGGAGATGGTGCCCGACCCCGATCCCCAACACCCCTGGGCCATTCCCAAGCTGATCCAGGAAATGACAGCGGAGGAGACGGCGCCACCTATTCACGCTGGGGGTAGAATATGAACGACGTGATAATGGAGATCATCCTGGAGAGCGACCACTTGCGCAAGGAGTTCGGCGCTCTCGTGGCCGTAGCCAACGTCAGCATCAAGGTGCGGGCCAACACCATTCATTCGATTATCGGCCCCAACGGAGCAGGCAAGACCACCTTCTTTAACCTCCTGAGCGGCACTGTCGAGCCGACGGCGGGACGCGTCATCTACAAAGGCCGCGATATCACCAGCCTGCCGGTGCATCGCACGGCCCACCTGGGTATTGGTCGCTCCTTCCAAATCACCAACGTCTTTCCCAACCTGACGGTGTTAGAAAACGTGCGTCTGGCCTGCCAGGCCCTCGGCCGGGACAACTTTCGCTTCTTGCGCCATTACAGCCACTTTCGGCAATACGAAGAGCGGGCGCGGGAGGTCATCGAGCAGGTGTGGCTGACGCCGCGCGCCCTGATGCCGGCGCGGGCCCTGCCCCAGGGCGATCAGCGCAAGCTGGAGCTGGCCATGATCCTGGCCCCCGATCCAGAGATGCTGCTCCTGGACGAGCCCACAGCGGGCATGGCTACCGAACAGGTGCCGGAGCTGATTGACCTGATCCGCAAAACCCAGCGGGCCGGGAACAAGACCGTGCTGTTGGTGGAGCACAACATGAACGTGGTCATGAGCGTCTCCGACCGCATCACGGTGATGCACCAGGGGCAAATCCTGGCCGAAGGTACGCCGGCCGAGATCGCCGCCAACGAGGTCGTCCAGAGCGCCTACCTGGGTGGGATGGCCTGGCGCACCGCACCCCTGTAAGAGGTAAACGCCATGGAAAATCTGTTAGAAGTGCATGACATCCACACCTTCATCGGCCCGTTCCACATCCTGCAGGGCGTGACGGTCAAAGTGCCCAAGGGGAGTATCACCGCCCTGCTGGGGCGTAATGGCGCTGGCAAAACGACCACGCTCAAGTCCGTTCTGGGGATCACGCCGCCGCGCCAGGGGCGGGTCGTCTTTGACGGGCAGGAGATTCAGGGTCGCCGCACCTTTGAAATCTCCGCCCTGGGCATCGGCTTTGTGCCGGACTACCGGGCCATCTTCCGCGACCTGAGCGTGTCCGAAAACCTGCAGATCGCCGAACGCAGGAAGGGAGACCTGAACCGCAAAGCCGAGATGATCTTCGGCCTGTTCCCGGACTTGAAACGGCTCATCAGCCTGCGCGGTAATCAGCTCTCGGGCGGGCAGCAGCAGATGCTGGCCATCGCCCGCGCCCTGGTGGCCGAGAACAAGCTGCTGCTGATTGACGAGCCTACGGAGGGACTGGCGCCGGTTCTCATCGAGCAGTTGATGAAGGCGATTCTGCAACTTTCGGCGGAAACGACGGTGCTGCTGGTGGAACAGAATTTCACCGTCGCCAATCAGTTGGCCAAACAATACGTCATCATCGAGGAGGGACGCTCAGTCAAAAGCGGTGCTATGGCCGACCTGGTGCACGACCAGGAAACCATCCACCGCTACCTGGGCGCAGCCTAAGAGCCGATCCGCAAACCTTGCAGCATAGGGCCTTGCCCCGCCCTGTGGGGTCAGTAGATCACAGTTCAGGTTCGTAGTGCGCACTTGTAGTGCGCTTTCAGTCCCCGATACATTACAAACAAAGCAATGTATTGGGGCAGGCGCTCAAGCGCCCACTACGAGCCAGGTGCGTGATTTACTGACACTACCAGTTTACGGCTAGGCTCTCAGTGATTCGTGAGGAGCCGACTATGACAGGTGCAATGCAAAACCTGCGCAAGAACCGTACGCTGATCATCACCATGGCCATCCTGGCCGCCGTGTTCCTGATCGCTATCCAGGGCATGAGCACCAGCGATTGGGTCATCACCGTGCTACGGGGCCTCTCGGTGGGGGCAGTGACTTTCCTCGTCGCCTCCGGGTTTTCGCTCATCTTCGGCCTGATGGATGTGCTCAACCTGGCGCACGGGACACTGTTCATGATCGGCGCCTACGTGGGTTGGACGGCCTACGTCCGCCCCGACTCGGTTGTGGACATGACCACCCCCCTGGCCCTGCTGGCCGCCGGGCTCGTCCTGATGCCCCTGTGGGATATGCTGCTCGGACGGCTGAGCCTGTCTCCCCGGCTGACCCGTGTCTGGCCGTGGGTGGTGGTGCTTCTGGCTCTGGTGATTCTGGTTCTGGCCCTCCAGCGCTTTCCGATCACCGCCTGGGATACGGCCGCGTACGATAAAAGCCCGGTCATCTACGGCGTCCAGCTCGATCAGGGGATACTCGCCTTGCCGGAGCCCCTCAAGGCCAGTGGCTCGGCGCTAATCATCAGCATCGTCGGGGCGCTGCTGGGTGGGGCCTTGCTGGCCATCGGCCTGACCGGCTTCGCCCATCGCCAGAAAACGGCCAGGGCCGCGGCTGCGCCCCTGCCGTGGAAAGCCCTGGTGGCCGCCCTCGTTCTGATCATCGTGGGGCTTGGCGTCTACCTGATCAACGATCCGCTGACCGCGCGCCTGATCAACCTCAACACCACCTGGCGGTTTCTCCTGGCCGTGGTCATCGCCACGCTGGCGGGCGTGGCTCTGGGCGGGCTGATGGAGGTGGCGCTCATCCGGCCTCTGTACGCTCGCCCCATCTATCAGCTCATGCTCACCCTGGGTCTGGGCGTGATTGGCCGAGAGGCGGTAATCGCCCTGTGGGGGCGCACACAAATCACCATGCCCAAGCCGGCGCTCTTCAACGCTGCTGGCAAGGGCTGCCCGGCCACCACCCTGGCCGATTGGCTGACCAACAGGTGTTCCACCATTTCCTTCATGGGCAGCCGCGTGCGCACTTACAACGAGCTGTTCATCATCCTTATGGGCGTCGTGGTGCTCGTGGCCGTCTGGCTGCTGCTGCAGCGCACCCGCCTGGGGATGGTCATCCGGGCCGGGGTGCAGGATCGTGAGATGGTGGAGGCGTTGGGGATCAACGTGCGCCAGGTCTTCACAATGGTCTTCGCCCTGGGCGTAGGCCTGGCGGCCTTGGGTGGCGTACTCGCCGGGCCGTCCATGGGCGTCTCCGACGACATGGGGGAGAGCCTGCTGCTGTTGGCCCTGATCGCCCTGGCCATTGGCGGGCTAACCAGTTTCCCGGGGGCAGCCGCCGGTTCCGTGCTGGTAGGCTTGTTACAGCAGTTCATGGTCAAGTACGGGCAGATCGGCATTAGCCTGCCCTTCCTGGACACGCCGTTCAAGCCCACCCCGCCGCTGATACCAGCATCAACTGTTTTGCTGATGGTCATCATCCTCCTGGTGATGCCCCATGGACTCTTCGGGAGGAAGGAGTAAGCCATGTCCACCTCTACTGCTAGCGCCAAGCGCAACCCGATCTGGGCAGGCGTCAACAATAACGCCTCTTTGCTGGTGATGCTGGCCTTCCTGATCGTCTTGCCGTTCATCATCGGGCTCTTGGATGGCCATTCCCCCGGTGACGTGCTGGCCAACCAGTCGGGCAATGCCAAGTTCTACAAGGGCCTCCTGATTGAGGTCTTTGTCCTGGCCATCTTCGCCATCAGCTACGACCTCTTGCTGGGCATCACCGGGCTGCTCTCCTTTGGGCACGCCATGTTCTTTGCTGTCGGGGCCTACGTGACCGGCATTATGCTCAAGAGCTTTGGCTGGTCGTTTTGGCCGACGCTGGGGATGGTGGTCATCGCCGGCGTGGTGCAGGCGCTGCTGTTCAGCATCGTCTTGCCCCGCGTGAAGGGGATTACCTTTGCCCTGGTCACGCTGGGCATGGCCTCCATGTTTCACATCGTGATCATGTCGCACGAACTGAGCAAGTTCGCCGGTGGCGACGTGGGCCTGCAGGGTGTGCCCAAGCCCACCTTCCTCAATGCCGCCACCAATCGCCTCGGTTTCTACTTTGTGGCCCTGGCTTTCACCTTCCTGGTGTACCTTTTCTATCGCCGCTTCGTGAACTCACCCCCCGGGCGTGTCTGCCTGGCCATCCGGGAGAACGAAGATCGGGTCAAGATGCTGGGCTACAACACCTTCTACTTCAAACTCCTGGCTCTGATCGTCGCCAGTATCACGGCGGCCCTGGCGGGAGCGTTGCACACACTCTACCAGCCCATCGTCAGCCCCAGCACAGCCAGCCTGGGCTTCACCGTGGCCGCCCTGCTGATGATCCTCATCGGTGGGGTGGGCACGCTGAGCGGGGCGATGATCGGCGCCGGCACCTACCGCCTCCTGGAATTCTTCCTGAACAAGTTCTTTGGCGAGAGTTCCAGCTTCATCCTGGGGCTAGTCTACGTGGCGATGGTGCTTTTTGTGCCTTACGGCATCATCGGCACCTGGCGGGCGCGCAGTCTGGAGTGGCGCGCCGCCTGGCGGGAAAGGCTGGCGCAGTGGGGAATAGGCGGTAGAAAAGTAAGCACGTAGACAAGGAAACAAGTAGGCAAGTAGACAAGTAAGCAAGTAGACCTGTACTTGTCTACTTGTTTACTGGTTCCCTGTTTCCTTTTTTGCTGTGCTTTACAAGCTGCTTGCTTTGTGCTACAATCACTCTGGACGGAGCGGGCGGGAGCGACGGCTGCCAGAAGCGATAAATGCCTGTGGTCAGCCGTCCCTTTTTACCTGCCCCGGTTGGTAATCAGTAACGAGCATCTCCCCACAGATGGAGGATAGAGCAGCATGTCCATCGAGGCCAAGATTGAGGAACTCAAGAAACTGCAGGAGCAGGCCAAGCTGGGCGGCGGCCAGGCGCGCATTGACCGCCAGCACGCCCAGGGCAAGCTCACGGCCCGGGAGCGCATCGAGGTACTCCTGGATCAGGGTAGCTTCCAGGAAACAGACATGTTCGTCACTCACCGGGCCACTGGTTTTGGCATGGAGGACAAGCGTTACCTCAGCGATAGCGTGGTCAGCGGCTGGGGCACCATTGACGGGCGACTGGTGTATGTGTTCTCGCAGGACTTCACCGTCTTCGGCGGGTCGCTGAGCGAGGTGCACGCCGAGAAGGTGTGCAAGATCATGGACCTGGCCGTGCGGCAGGGGGCTCCCGTCATCGGCCTGAACGATTCCGGCGGGGCGCGCATTCAGGAGGGCGTGGTCTCCCTGGCGGCCTACGCCGACATTTTCCTGCGCAACACCCTGGCCTCCGGCGTCATCCCCCAAATCTCGGCCATCATGGGGCCCTGCGCCGGCGGCGCCGTCTACTCCCCGGCCATCACCGATTTTATCCTCATGGTCAAGAACACCAGCCACATGTTCATCACCGGCCCGGAGGTTATCAAGTCCGTCACCCAGGAAGAGGTGACCTTTGAAGAGCTGGGCGGGGCCATGACGCACAACTCCATCAGCGGCGTGGCCCACTTCGCCGCCGATAGCGAGGAGGAGTGCCTGTACCTGGTGCGCCGTCTCCTGAGCTACATCCCATCGAACAACGTGGAGGACCCACCCTACGTCCCACCCACGGACGATCCCCTGCGCATGGACGAAGAGCTGAACCACATCATCCCGGAGAATCCCAACAAGCCTTACGACATGCACGAGATCATCCGCCGCGTGGTAGACAACGGCGAGTTCCTGGAGGTGCACGAGCACTGGGCGCAGAACATCCTCGTGGGCTTTGCGCGCTTCAATGGGCGGTCGGTGGGCATTGTGGCGCAGCAGCCGAGCGTGCTGGCCGGGGTGCTGGACATCAACTCGTCCACCAAGGGGGCGCGCTTCGTGCGCTTCTGCGACTGCTTCAACATCCCGCTGGTCACCTTCGAGGACGTGCCCGGCTTCCTGCCCGGCGTGGGCCAGGAGCACGGCGGCATCATTCGCCACGGGGCCAAGCTGCTCTACGCCTACTGTGAGGCCACCGTACCCAAGATCACGATCATCACTCGCAAGGCCTACGGCGGGGCCTTCGACGTTATGTCCAGCAAGAACGTGCGCGGCGACGTCAACCTGGCCTGGCCCACGGCGGAGATCGCCGTCATGGGGCCAGATGGGGCAGTCAACATCATCTTCAAGGAGCAGATCGAGAAGGCCGCCGATCCCGAGGCCGAGCGCCAGCGGCTGGTGGAGGACTATCGCCAGCACTTCGCCAACCCCTACGTCGCCGCGGCCCGCGGCTACATTGACGACGTCATCGAGCCGCGCGAGACCCGCCCACGCATCATTGCCGCCCTGGAGATGCTCAAGAACAAGCGCGACAGCAACCCGCCCAAGAAGCACGGGAACATCCCACTGTGACCATTAGGGAATCAGTGATCAGGGAATGAGGGAATCAGGGAGCCCCTGATTGCCTGATTACTGATTTCCTGATTCCCTGTCTCGTTATGGAGGCTGCCATGCCTGAAACCAGGAGGTCTATTCAAGAAGTTGCCGCCCGCCTGACCCAGCCGTGGACGCACCTGGTGCTGGGCCAGGTAGACGATTACTGCGCCTACCTCAGCCGTTTTCTGGGTAGCTACGTCTACCACCAGCACACCAGGGACGAGCTGTACCTGGTGCTGGAAGGCGAAATCTACCTGGACTACGCCGACGGCAGCAGCATTCTCGTGCGCGCCGGCGAGTCGGTGGTGGTCAGGGCCTACGAAAACCACCGCTCCCGCGCCGAGAAAGGGGCGCTGGTGCTCATGTTCAAAGCCAAGGACCTGTTTGCGGAGTAGAGGAAAGTAGCAAGTAGACAAGGGGTAAGTAGGCAAGTAGACAAGGGATAAGTAGACAAGTAGCAAGGAGAGTGTTTTTGTGTACCTGCCACTTGTGTACTTGCTACCGCTCCTTGTGTACTTGCTACTTGTCTACTTGTGTACTTGCTACTTGTCTACTTGTGTACTTCTTCCTTGTCTACTGGAGAGGAGGACCATGACCAACACCCCCCTGCGCATTACCGACACCGTGCTGCGAGACGGCCACCAGTCACTTCTGGCCACTCGTCTGCGCACGGAGGACATGCTACCCATCGCCGCTAAGCTGGATGCTGTGGGCTATCACTCCCTGGAGGTGTGGGGCGGCGCCACTTTCGATTCCTGCCTGCGTTTCCTGAACGAGGACCCATGGGAGCGCCTGCGCGCCCTGCGCCGCGCCTTCCGGCGCACTAAGCTGCAGATGCTCCTGCGCGGGCAGAACGTGGTGGGTTATCGCCACTACGCCGACGACGTGGTAGAGCGCTTCGTCGTCAAGGCGAAAGAGAATGGTATTGACATCTTCCGCATCTTCGACGCCCTCAACGACACGCGCAACATGGCCCTGGCCATGCGCATCGCCAGGCGGGAGGGGGCGCACGTCCAGGCCGCCCTTTCCTACACCATCAGCCCGCTGCACAGCATTGACCTTTACCTGAAAATCGCCCACGAGCTGGCCGACCTGGGCGCCGACTCCATCTGCATCAAGGACATGGCCGGCCTGATTTCCCCTTACGACGCCTACGAGCTGGTGCGCCGCCTCAAGGCGGAGATCGGCCTGCCGGTGCAATTGCACTCGCACTACACCAGCGGCATGGCCACGGCGGCCATGCTCAAGGCAGCGGAGGCAGGGGTAGATGTGGTAGACACGGCCGTCTCCACCCTGGCCCTGGCCTCCTCGCAGCCACCCACGGAGACCATTGTCAGCATCCTCAAGGGCACGCCGCGCGATACGGGGCTCGATCTGGCGCTGCTGGCGGACATTGCCCGCTACTTCGGCGAGGTGCGGCGCAAGTATCGAGCCTTCGAGGGCGAGCTGGTGGGAGTGGACACCAACGTGCTCACCTACCAGATTCCGGGTGGGATGATCAGCAACCTGGTCTCGCAACTGCGGGAGCAGAACGCCGTGGATCGCCTGCCGGAGGTGCTGCAAGAGGTGCCCCAGGTGCGCCAGGAGCTGGGCTACCCGCCATTGGTGACACCCACCAGCCAGATCGTGGGGACGCAGGCCGTGCTCAACGTCCTCCTGGGCGAGCGCTACAAGGTTATTCCTAAAGAGGTGCAGGCCTATGTGCGCGGCCTCTACGGGCGCCCGCCGGGGCCAATTGATCCGGCCACCCAGCGTCGCATCATCGGTGATGAGCAGCCGATCCAGGGCCGCCCCGCCGACCTGCTGTCGCCGGAGCTGCCCAAGGCGCGGCAAGAGGCCAGCGAGTGGGCCCAGAGCGAGGAGGACGTGCTCTCCTACGCCCTCTTCCCGCAGGTAGCGCGGGAGTTCTTCCAGCGTCGCGCCCAGGGTGACGTCTACGAGCGAGAGATCGTGGCTGCCATCAGCGCCCTGCTGGTCAAGAACGAGGTCGAGGCGCTGGCCGCGGTGCCCGTTCCCCCACCACCCAGCGCCGTGCCGCCACCGGACGCCCTATCGCCCTGGAAGCTGGCCGGGCGGCAGAAGCTGGGAGGGGGGTGGCCAGGACCGCGATGAAAGTCATCGTCAACGACAAGGCGTACAGTGTGGAGGCGCAGAAGGAGACTGTGACCGTGGAGGGACAGCCGTTCAAGGTGCGCGTGGAGGGCGGCCAGCCCCTGGCTACGGTCACCGTGGACGGGCGGGTCTACAAATTGGAGGCCCAGCCCCGTAAGGCCGACCAGTCAGGCCCACCGCCGTCGCAGAGTGGCGCGGCCTACAGCGTGCTGGTGGACGGCAAGGCCTATCGTGTGGCTATAGAAGGCGCAGTAGCGCCCGCCCCCATCGCCCGGCCCGGCCCTTTGGCGGCGCCTCGCCCGGCAGCCGCGGCGCCAGCCGCCCGCGCCGCCCCTGCCCCCGCCCCCGCCGAGGCGGTCGCCCCCGGCGCGGTCACCGCCCTCATGCCGGGGCGGGTGGTGGCCATGCGCGTGCAGCAGGGCGACACGGTAGAGGCTGGGCAAGTGCTGCTCATCCTGGAAGCCATGAAGATGGAGAACGAAATCCGCGCCCCCAAGGCGGGGTTAGTCAAAGCAGTCCCGGTGAGTGTGGGTAGCAATGTCAATAAGGGAGACGTTCTGGCGATAGTGGATTAGACGTGTTGCGTGTTCCGTGTTTCGTTTTGGCTTTACGGAACACGCACCACGCAACACGCTTTTACGTGTCACACACCTATGTTTAAGAAGGTATTGATCGCCAACCGCGGTGAAATCGCCGTGCGGGTCATCCGGGCCTGCCGGGAGATGGGCGTGGCCACGGTGGCCGTGTACTCGGACGTGGACCGCAGCGCCCTGCACGTGCGCTACGCCGACGAAGCCTACTGTATTGGCCCGGCGCCGGCGCGGCAGAGCTACCTGCGGGGCGAGGTCATCATCGCCGTAGCCAAGCAAGCCGGGGCGGAGGCCATCCACCCCGGCTACGGCTTCCTGGCGGAGAACGCCGACTTCGCCCAGGCCTGCCGCGATGCCGGGCTGGTCTTCATCGGCCCCACGCCGGCGGCCCTGCGCGCCCTGGGCGATAAGGCCGCCGCTCGCCGGACGATGCGCGCCGCCGGCCTCCCCGTAGTGCCCGGTGTGGAGGACGTGGGCGATCTGGCGGCGGCGCGAGAGTCGGCTGAAGCTATTGGCTATCCACTGCTGGTGAAGGCGGCGGCGGGCGGCGGTGGCCGGGGCGTGCGCGAGGTGCACACCCCCGCCGAGCTGGCCAGCGCCTGGCCGGCAGCCGCGGCGGAGGCCCAGGCGGCCTTTGGCCATGGCACGCTCTACCTGGAAAAGCTGGTAGAAGGGGCGCGGCACATCGAGTTCCAGCTTCTGGGCGACGGCGAAGGCCATCTGATCCACCTGGGCGAGCGGGAATGCTCCATCCAGCGCCGCCACCAGAAGCTCATCGAAGAAGCGCCCTCCCGCGCCCTGGACGACGACCTGCGCCAGCGCCTGGGCGGCATGGCCGTGCAGGCGGCCCGGGCGGCGGGCTACTCCAGCGTGGGCACGGTGGAGTTCCTGCTGGATCGGGACAAGAACTTCTACTTCCTGGAGATCAACACCCGCCTGCAGGTAGAGCACCCGGTCACGGAGCTGGTCACCGGCCTGGACCTGGTCAAGGAGCAGATCCGCCTGGCCGCCGGCCGCCGCCTGCGCCTGCGCCAGGAGGACGTGCAGGTGAAGGGCTGGGCCATGGAATGCCGCATCTGCGCTGAGGATCCGTTCCACAACTTCCTGCCCTCGGTAGGGCGCGTCAGCGCCGTCTACGAGCCGGCGGGGCCGGGGGTGCGTCTGGAGAGCGGCGTTTACGCCGGCTTCACCGTCAGCCTGTACTACGACCCGCTCATCGCCAAGCTGGCGGCCTGGGGTGAGACCCGCGGCGAGGCGATTTTACGCCTGCGCCGGGCGCTGCGCGAGTACCGCATCATCGGCATCCAGACCAACATCCCGCTGCACCTGCGTATCCTGGACAGCCCACGCTTTGTGGCCGGGCAGTTCGACACGACGTTCATAGAGAGCCGCTTCGCCTTGTCAGCAGAGGAAGGGCAGGAGCAGCGGCAGGCGGCGGCCATCGCCGCGGCCATCCTGGCATACCACAAACGCCAGGTGGCCCTGGCCGGAGCGCCCGTGTGGGGCAACACGCCGGAGACCAGTGCATGGAAAGACGCCGGCCGGCGGCAGGGGCTGCGCGGCGGGTAATCAGTCCCCAGTCACCAGTCCTCAGTCACCAGTAAGGTCCCCGCAATTGACCCATATGGTACCTGTCAAGTCAAATGATAATGTCACTGAACAGGATTGTTTTATCAACTGATAATGTCACCGAGTTGCTTTCCTCCTTTCAGTTAGGAATGTGGCCTCGCCTGGTTTACTAGACGCTGGCGCCCGCACAGGGCAACGCGGCGATCTGGTCAATGAGGTCATAGATCTCTTGCCGCAGACGACGCGGGTTA
>Ga0233421_10000557_pt1 | contig 15110 bp, 21 predicted proteins | sample Watercolumn_Mata_3_FD_182725 | JGI IMG/M metagenome (GOLD analysis project Ga0233421, IMG submission 182725) | Freshwater microbial communities from Lake Matano, South Sulawesi, Indonesia - Watercolumn_Matano_2014_107_MG | ecosystem: Environmental > Aquatic > Freshwater > Lake | place... | reverse complement strand
TCTTCGCGCACCCCACGAACCCGGTAGCCGCTGCCGTCAAGACTCCTATCGTCAGAATACAAACCAGAAGCGTCGCCCAACCCCAGGAACCAAACTTTTATTGCAAAAGGTTTATTTTGATTCTTTATATAATCTTTATCTAAAATATTACAAAATCCTGTTGTTAAAACTTGTATTCCATTTTCTTTATCAAATAACCACGAACCATATTTTTTTGCAATTTTTTCATAGATTTGAGAAAAAACCCTGTCGTTGTGCAATTTATTTGCTGGGATTCTTTTATTTGCGTAATCAAAAGGAACTTTTATTGCAGTTTCTAATAATTCTTCTAATATATTTTTATTTGGAAAAAACTCTTGATTATTTCTATGAGCATTTGTTGCATCTTTTGCAAGTTTATTTAAAACAGGGTCTTTAATCCAATAAAAACAATTATCTTTAGGAATATAAACAATCCATTCTGAAACTCTTGCTCCGTTTTGAGAACAAAAAGAATTTTTTCCTTCTTGCATTCTTAATTCAGCATATTCAGGAATAGTAATAATTCTGTGAGCATTTTGCTTCAAAGTTTTCAGGGCTTTATCAAACGCTTCTCCTTCTACATAACCTGATTTTATTCTTCCTTTTGAAACATCTGGTATGAATGCCATAAAAATTTATAGATTTGGGGTTTATAAGTATTTATATGCTTGAGAATATATATTCTTTTTACACAATCAAAACACTTATAAAATAAATTAACTATTAAATTAAAAGGAGGGAAAATGGATTTTACAAATATTGGAAGTAGAATTGCAGAAAATCCTTTGATAGTTGGTTTCGTCGAAAAATTGCTCATCATGGGACTACTCATTCTTTTAGGAGTGTTTTTACTTGTTTGGATTTATCATGCAATTGTTTGGATGAAAATTGCTGAAAAGCGAAAACACAAATATCCTTGGCTTGCGTGGATACCCTTTGCGAACATTTCACTTATGCTTGAATTAGGTGGATTTCATTGGGCTTGGGTATTTTTAATATTAGTTCCTATCGCTGGCTGGATTGCACTCTTGGTTTTAATAACAATTGCAGTTTGGAATGTTTTTGAAAAAGCAAAATACCCTGGCTGGCTTGCGTTGGGTTATATCTTGACTATGATTCCATTCGTAGCTGTTGGAGCAGGAATTGCGTATCTAATAATCATAGGATTTGTTGCTTGGAAAAAAATTTAATTTTTATTTTTTTATCTCACTTGCTTTCTTGTAATAAATATGATTTTTATTGAGGATATTTATAATTTTATTTTTTTCATCAGCAGGGCTTAAACCTTTCCAATCTAAAATTACAAAATCTAATTCTTCTGAAGTTTTTGCAATTGCTTCTTTAATCATTTCTTCTGTAATTGGCTGAACATAACTTGGAATAATATGTGAAAGCGCAACATTTGATTCTAATTGAATTTTATTAAATGCAGGGCAATAATGAGGGCCCCCAATTCCAATTGCAATTTCTCTGTAAGGATTTGGTTTAAAAGTTTCAATTGCCTCTTGAAGCGCTCTGGCAACAATAAAACTCGCCCTCTTATCTTTCCATTCTGTTTCTGTTGAACCAATCTCAACAAACAAACATGGTTTATCTATTAACGGTCCGTGATGTGTAACTTCTAAGGTTAATTTATAATTTTTCAAATCGTGCTCTTGAATTTTTTTATTCAAAATTTCAAACAAATGCTTGTTAAAAAGTGCTGACGACTTACAGATTTTTCCTGCCTCCCCCCCATAAATTGCATCTTTAAAATTACCAGGCGCATGAATTGAAATTGTTTTTTCTTTTTTTTCAGACTCGTGTCTCGACGCAAAAATTATAAAATCAAATTGATTAATTCTATCCAAACTTAAATTTGATGCTTCTAAAATCGAGTCTTCGACGAGGTGAAAATAAAACCCAGGATACTGCGATAATTGCGTTGTAATATTTATTCCTGCTGGATCCTGCTTTGAAGCAACTAAAAGATATTTTTGGGACATAAAATTCAAAAGAAGAAGGGAGTTATAAAGATTTGTATATTCTTGAAAATATAATTTAAATTACCAAAATATAAAAACCTGGTTTCCTAATTTAATTTATGAATGAAATATTAAAAATTATTATTGGAATTTGTGTTTTAGTTTTAGGAATTCCTATTGGATATTTTCTCGCAAAATTCACAAAAGAAGAATTAAAACAAGGAAAATTTTGGTTTCAGTTAATAATTATCTTCAGTTTAATTTGGGCAATTTTAAGTTTAATATTCAAAAACGATGCAATACTTTTTGGATTGCTTTTTATTGCAATTGTGACGAGTATGAGCTTAAAAAATTCAGTGAGGAAGATTTATAAATAATGCTTGTTCTTGAACTTGATGGTAAAAGATTTAGAATCTGTATTTAAAAGTGCAAAAATAGTGAAGAAATGCGGTATGAAATCCGGAGATCCAGAATATTATTCTAAAAATGTCGCTGAATATGAAGAGTTCAACAGCAATGTTTTAAGCAAAATTTACTTTCAAATATATTTCAAAATTGGAGACAATGCTTCTAAAAATTATATTAGAATGGTTAAAGATGTAAAAGAGTTTTCTGCACTTAATTTTTTAATTAATTTATATAAACTTGAAGCACAAAATTGGAAATGGAAAAAAAGAGATTATATTAACAAGAACCGCTTAGCAAAAGAAGATCAAACAAATGCCCTTGAAGTTATCAGTGAGATGGTTTCAAGAGAAGAGAATCATGAAAGATCTATTCTTATAAAAGAGAAATTTTTGAGAATGCACAGAAGAAAAATTCCGAAAATAAAAAAGAGTTTAGGGCCATTCATAATATCAAAACAAAAATAAGATTTTTAAATTCAAGAATATTAATTATAACATGTATAACATAAAAGAAAAATTTCAAGAAGTAAAAAATAAAACCCCTCATGTTAAAATAATGAGAGAATTTTTTGAATTTTTAAAAGAATATAAAGTTGTTGCACTTGCTGTTGGTTTTGTTATGGGTATTGCTTCAACTGCTTTAGTAAAATCTCTCGTCGATAATATTATTATGCCTTTAGTAAATCCTTTGGTTCCAGCAGGAGGTTGGCAAGATGCAATTTTGCACATTTGGAAATTTGAAATTAAATGGGGTGCGTTCGTTGGAGAATTAATTAACTTTATGATTATTGCGTTTGTTATCTTTTTAATTGCTAAATTTATTATGAGGGAGGAAAAAGTCACAAAAAAGTAAAATGGAACCAACACAATATATTTTGTTAGCCATTTGCGTTATTGCTGGAGGAGGTATTGGAATTCTTACAAAGAAAAAAACAGGGCCTTATCTCGGAGCACTTTTGGGATTTATACTTTGGCTAGCAATTAGATTTTTATGAAAATACACTAAAAATATATATTAAAAAATATATATTGAAGTATATAAATACTTTTAAAGGATTTATATTTATTAAGAAGAGGGTAGATGAAGAAATGGAAATTAAAGAATTTTCAACAGACAAAGGCGGGTTAAGAGAAATCTTAGATTTCATAGAAAGTGAAAAAAATTTAATATCTTTTTCCATGGATAATGGATTTGGCGAGATGGTGCCCCACTATTCTAATTATTTTCAATTGAAAGAATTAAAACAAATTCGAGATGGGGACCAAATTTTATATTCTGTTTATCTTGTATTTAAATCAAATTCTGAAGAAGGAAAGAAGGCATTTAAAGGATTAACTGCTATCTTACAAAAAGTTTACAAATAGTTTTAGTCAGATAATTTAATAAATAATTTTATCTATAACTTATGCACGAGTAATTATTTCAAGATAATCTATCAAATTCTTAATAATTAGATTAATAAATGAGTTTTTTCTTTAATTTATATGCTTTACTTAATCGGGCTTGGTTTGAATAAAGAGGGATTTAGTTATGAAGCAATAAATGCCATTAAAAATTGCAGAAAAATTTATTTAGAAAATTACACTGTTGAATTGCCTTATACAAAAGATGAAATTCAAGAATTAATTCAAAAAAAAATTGCTGATGCAGACAGAAATTTTGTTGAAAGCGAACAATTAATAAAAGAAGCAAAAGAGCAAAATGTTGCATTGCTCGTCTATGGAAATCCTTTAATGGCGACTACGCACATTTCTCTTATTGAAGAAGCAAGAAAAGAAAAAATACAAACACGAATTATTCATGCCAGTTCTGTTCTCGACGCTGTTGCTGAAACAGGATTGCAAATTTATAAATTTGGAAAAACAACTTCAATACCTTCATGGAAAAAAAATTTTGAACCAACAAGTTTTATTGAAATTATAAAACAAAATCAATCAATTGACGCACACAGTTTAATTTTGGTTGATGTTGGGATGAGTTTGAAAGATGCACTTGACGAATTAAAAAAATCTTGCACAAAAGAAAATTTTAAGTTAGAAAAGATTGTTCTGTGTTCACGACTTGGAACAAAAGATTCAAAAGTTTATTATGATAAATTAAATAATTTAAAGAAAAAAGAAATTTTATCCCCATTTTGCATAGTAATCCCCTCAAAATTGCATTTTTTAGAGAAAGAGATTTTGGAAAGATGGAGGGATTAAATGTGAAATTCCCTTGGATTTTCTAATTTTTCAATTATTTTTCCTAAGCTTTTCCTGCTCAATAAAACCCTTTTCATGTTTTGAACTTCTTTTGATTTAATATAATTATATGCTTTTTTATCCGCTTCTTCAAAAGTATCTCCAATCCCAATTATTTTTGTTGGACTTCCGCAGTTTAAAGGATAAGTTCTTTCAACTAAAAAATGATTATCAAAGGTATGAATTAAGATCATGCTTCCAAATTGACCTTGTTTCTCACACGAAATAAGAGAATTTCTTAAAAATTCATAAATCAAATAAGCAGGAATTTTCTTTTCATAATGTGTTTTTTCTGGTTTGACAATAAGTGGTTTATAATTAACTCTCTCTATTATAATATCAATTAAATTCTTTTCCATAAACCTCTCTAAGAATTATTATTAATAAATATTAGTCATCATGTATATGACAACAATAGGAAGAGTTATAAATCTCAATTTTTTAATTAAATAATGGAAGAACTCACAAAATTAGGATTAACAGAAAATCAATCAAAAGTTTACGAAGAACTGATAAAAAATGGACCATGTAGAGCAGGAGTTATAATAAAGAAAACAGATTTACATAGAGAAATTGTTTACGATTGTCTTGAGAAATTAATTAAAAAAGGACTTGTAAATTATATTCTAACAAAAAATGTAAAGCAATATAGTGTTTCTGCTCCAAAAGAACTTGAAGAATATATTTCAAAACAAAAATCAGAATTAAAAGAAAAAGAAGAAGTTCTTAAAGAAATAATTAAAAAGTTAAAGAACAAAGAAAAAGAAAACCCCTCTATTGCAAGAATTTATCAAGGAAAAAAAGGATTGCGAACTGTTTTTGAAGAATTATTTAATCCCAAATATGAAATACTAATATTTGCAACCGGTTGGGGAATGAAAAGTGTAATGAAAGACTATTTTTATCAATGGCATCTCAAACTAAGAAAAAATAAAGTTAAAGGAAGAGCAATTTTAAATAGAGGGATAAAATTAGAAGACGAGTATCCTTATAAAATAAGATATTTATCTAAAGAATACATTTCCCCTTCAGCGACGATAATCTACGATAAGAAAATAATAAATATTGTTTGGCAAGAAGATCCGATAGTGATTGTAATTGAAAGCGAGAAAATCTCAGAATCATATAAAAAATACTTCGAAATGCTTTGGAAAATTGCTAAATAAAATATCTTCTTTAGAATATAAATCCTTAAAAACTATGGTTTTCTAATAATTAAATCATGAAAAAATTGGCGTTGATTGTTGGTGCCATCACATTTGGTTTTAGTGTTTTAACAAATTGCTCTACTTCTAAAAAGGGTTTAGAATCACAACGAATTTATCAAGATAGTATTAATAACTTGAATAATAAAAAGATGGCGTTGCTAAAACTTTACCGGGCATATAAAGAAAATGCGAACTCTAATTCCTATGAATTTTGGATTGACAATGCTAAAGAATTAAGAAAACCAATTTTAGAATACGACCAGATAATAAAAAGTTTGCAGAAAAAGTTAGAGAAATAACTTTTAAAAATCTTGTTTTCTATTGAATTGTGATAAAATGGTTGAAATTAATGATATTGAAAAAGATATAATTAAATTTTGGAATAAAAAGAAAATATTTGAAAAATCGTTAGAGAATACAAAAAACGGAAAGGCATATATTTTTTATGACGGGCCACCTTTTGCAACAGGGCTTCCACATTATGGGCATTTGTTGGCTTCTATTCTTAAAGATGTTTTCCCACGTTTTTTCACAATGAATGGAAGATATGTTAAGAGAAATTGGGGTTGGGATTGTCATGGATTACCTGTTGAATGCATCGTAGAAAAGGAATTAAACATTAATTCTAAAAGTGAAATTGAAAAAATGGGGGTTAAAAAATTCAATGATAATTGTAGAAAAAGTGTTTTAACATTTACAAAAGAATGGGAAAAATTCGTTGACCGGATTGGTAGATGGGTTGATTTTAAAGATGGTTACAAGACAATGGATACAAATTATATTGAATCTGTTTGGTGGGCATTTAAACAACTTTATGAAAAAGATTATTTATATCGAGGGGAAAAAATTTTGATGTATTGTCCGAGATGTTCAACCCCCTTAGCAAAATCAGAGATTGCGATGGATAATTCTTATAAAAGTATAAAAGATATATCGGTGGTAATTAAATTAAAATTAAAAGATGAAGATGCATTTGCACTTGCATGGACAACTACTCCTTGGACTCTTCCTTCAAACCTTGCTTTAGCTGTAAATCCTGAACTTAATTATGTTTATTTAAAAGACAAAACAGATAATAACACTTACATTTTAGCAAAAAGTTTAATTAAAGGTTTTTACAAATCAAAAGAAAATTATAAAATATTAAAAGAAATAAAAGGAAAGGATCTTGAAGGAAAAAAATATGAACCCCTTTATCCCTATTTCTCTAATACAAAAAATGCATTTAAATTTATTTTGGGGGAATTTGTTAGTGCAGAAGAAGGAACTGGAATTGTACATACTGCTCCTGCTTTTGGTGAAGACGATAATATAATCTGTAGAGAATATAAAATTCCAATGGTTCAACCAATTGACGAAAATGGAAATTTTACAGAAGAGGTTTCTGATTATGCGGGAAAATACGTTCATGATGTAAATGAAAAAATTGCAGATGATTTAAAAAAATCTGGGAAAGTCGTGCTTATCAAAAAGATAGAACATGAATATCCTTTTTGCTATAGATGCGGGACAAAATTAATTTATCGTGCACTTCCTGCATGGTTTATTGATATTCAAAAGATTAAAAAAAAATTATTAAAATTAAATGAAAAGATTAACTGGATTCCAGAGTTTTTAAAAGAAGGTAGAATGAAGAATAATATTTCAACTGCTCCTGATTGGAATGTGACAAGAAACAGATATTGGGCTGCTGCAATTCCGATTTGGAAATCTAAATCTGGAAAAATAAAAGTAATTGGTTCTATTGAAGAATTAAAGAAGTTTGCAAAGAAACTTCCTAATCAAAATGTAGATTTACATAAAGATTATCTTGATGAAGTAAAATTAGAAATTGACGGAGAAGAATATTCAAGAATCCCCGAAGTTTTAGATTGTTGGTTTGAATCTGGTTCAATGACTTTTGCGCAGTTCCATTATCCTTTCGAAAATAAATTATTTTTTGAAAAAAATTTCCCAGCACAATTTGTTGTTGAATATATTGGACAAACTAGAACTTGGTTTTATTACATGATTGTTTTATCTGCAATCTTATTCAATAAAATTCCTTTTGAAAATGTCTTAACAACCGGGACAATTTTAGCAGAAGATGGACAAAAGATGAGTAAGTCCAAGAAAAATTTTCCGGATCCTATGAAGGTTATAGAAAAATATGGTGCAGATTCTTTAAGATTTTACTTGCTTCAATCTCCTGTTATGAACGCAGACAATTTTAATTTTTCAGAAAAAGGATTGGAAGAGATTTACAAAAAAGTTATCTTGCTTCTTTATAATGTTGGAAATTTTTATATTGAATACAAAAGTGAAAAAGATTTGGAGTTGAAAAAATCAAAAAATATCATAGATAATTGGATATTATCTAAAACAGAAGTTTTGTTGAAAGAAATCGAAAAGGATTTTAAAGAATATAACACAATAAAAGCTTGTTCAAAAATTAGAGAATACATAGACGGGCTCTCAACATGGTATATCAGAAACTCAAGAGAGAGATTTAACGAAGAAGATGAAAATGCAAAAAAAACTCTAAGATATGTTTTAGAAAAATTTGTTAGAATTATTGCACCGATTATTCCGTTTTCTGCAGAAAAAATATTCCAAGATTTAAATGGCTCTGAAAAATCAATTCATTTAGAAAAATGGCCACAAAAAAATGAAAAATTGATAAACTTTTCTTTAGAAGAAGATATGGAAAAGGTAAGGGAAATGGTTTCAGAAGGTTTAAAACAGAGGGATATTGCACAAATTGGTTTAAAATGGCCTTTGCAAAAAGCAACGGTTAAAGGAATTAAAAAATTAGATAAAGAATTATTGGAAATCTTAAAAGCCCAACTTAATGTCAAAGAAATTAAATATGCTATCGAAAATTCAAACGAAAATAATAAAATCTCCGTCGAACTTGACACAAAATTAACTCCAGAACTCGAAGAAGAAGGTTATGCTCGAGAAATTTCAAGAAAGATTCAGGCATTCAGAAAAGAAATTGGATTAGAAAAAAAGGAAAAAGTAAATTTAATTATATCAACAGACGAATTATTCAAAAAAATGCTTGAAAATCAAAAAGATTTTATTAAAGAAAGAACAAATTCGCAGACTATAAAAATTACTTGTGAAAACATCGACGACAAAAATAAAAAAATTACAAAATTTGAGATAAAAAATAAATTTGGGAAGATTTGCATTTGTTAGACTGGTTCGGAGTAACAAAAAATATATACTTTCAATACCACTCTTAGAGAATAGCAATCTTTAAAAAGGGAGGATGACATATTAAATTAAGATGATAGTAAAGGAAGAGTTTTTAAGCAGACTGAGAAAAATATTTGACCTAAATTTATACGAGGTGAAAGTTTGGGCAGCACTTTTGTCTAGAGGAACCTCTACTGCAGGAGAATTGAGCAATATATCTGATGTTCCAAGGTCAAGAACTTATGATATTTTAGAAAGTTTAGAAAAAAAAGGATTTGTAATCATGAAAGTTGGAAAGCCAATAAAATTTGTTGCTTTAAAACCAGAAGAAGTTGTTGAAAGAGTAAAGAAAAATTTAATGATTCAGGCAAAAGAAAAAACAGAAAGACTGGAGAAATTAAAAGACGATGAAGTTCTTGAAGAACTCAATACTTTATTTACAAAAGGAGTTAAATTTGTTGAACCCTCTGATTTGTCTGGAAGTTTAAAAGGAAGACAAAATCTTTACAATCATTTGGACATGATGATTAGAGATGCTGAAAAAACAATTACAATTGTCACAACAAACGAAGGATTAAACAGAAAATTTGAAGCTTTAATTCCAAGTTTGGAAAAATGCAAGAAAAGAGGAGTTAAAATAAGAATTGCTGCACCAATTGATAAAAATAATTTAAAAGTTGCAAAAGATTTCAAAAAAGTTGCTGAAGTTAGAAATTTAGAAAAAATGAAAGCAAGATTTGTGATTATTGACGGCAATCAATTAATGTTCATGTTGTTAGATGATGAAAAATTCCATCCAAATTACGATGTTGGAGTATGGATTAACACTGATTTCTTTGCTCAAGCATTAGAACAAATGTTTGAGTTGGCTTGGAGAGAAATGAAACCTGTTAGATAATCATGAAAAAAATTAACAATAAAATAAAAAAACTTGACATTTTAGATATTTCACTTATTAAAATTTCAGTTGTATTTTTCGTGTTGTTTTTAATAAATATTTGGTCAAGTTTGCTGGATTTAATAATTAATGTTCATTGGTTGTGGTTTTTAATAATTTCAGTTTTAACTATTATCCGACCTTTAATAAGAATTTGGTTTAAAAAATAATTGAATTTTTGAATATAAATCTTTATAAAGGATATCAATCTAATTTTTGAATGAATAAATTTTTAGAAAAACACCCTTTAGTATCAGGAATAGTCGTTTTATCTTTAATAGGTTTCATGCTTTCAACTTACCTAAACCCTTTGAATAAAGGAGAAAGATTCAAAAATTATGACAGACAATTAACTCAAATAGATAGTATTTATAATAAGATGGTTGAACTTAAAAGTATGAAAAACGAGACCACAGATGATTTTGAAGCACTCTGGACTAATTATTACAATTTAGGAAAAAAAGCAGATTCAATAAAAGAATTACTTCCACACCATTATAAAACAAAAGCAGATTCTATTCAAAGAAAAACATTAGAATGGGATTGCAATTAGTTATTTTTATAAATAGATAATTCTAATAAAATTCATGAAAAAGATAAATAACTTTCTAAAACTGGCACCAATTCTCGGATTATTTTCTCTAATAATTGGTTTTAGCACTTGTGAATATAACTTAAAGATAAAAGAAGAAACAAAAAATTCAATTGATTATGATTCAACATACGAATATTTAACTGAAAATGAAGCGCGAAGTCTTGGGGAATTAGAGAAAATTTATCAAAAAATAGATTCAATTAATTACAACATAAGTTACTTACCTCCATACCACGCTGGTGAGGAAGAAGAAGGAGCAAGAATAGAAATTAAAAAATTAAATGAAAAAGCAGATTCAATTATTAATACTCTTTCAGAATTAGGTAAAAAAGAATCTAAAACAATTTATTCTGAAATTTTTGAATAATGAATGATATCACATATATCTTTAAAAAGGCCATTTTCTATAAAATTAAATGATTACAAAAATAACTTTTCAGAAGGATTTGGATGAAAAATACAACGAGATTTTATACTCTGAAGAATCCTCTAAAAATGTTTTAAGAAGTTTAATAAAAAAAGGTTATCATGTAGTAAAATATAATAAAATTAAATCAGAATTTGGTTCAATCTTAAAAACAGCTAGAATAGAAATTGAAGATCATGTTGGATTAAGATGTGAAAAGAATCTTGAATTAATTTGTTTAAATGAAGGTGATACACAGAGATATAATCCAAAATCAGAAGAAATAATAAATAGTTTTGTTAGAGGATATTTATTAAATTCAGTTACAATAAAATCAGGGCGCCGAACTCTTGGTCCCGGGGGTCGGGAAATTCATTCAACACATTCTAAATTAAAATGTATCAATTATCTTAAAACAAGAAAAACAAAAAAGAATGAAGAAAAAGAAATATATTTACAAGATATATTAGATTATGCCCGGGCTGTTTTTGGAGAAAAATTTAGTTTAAAAGATTTGGAGAGAATTGCTAATAAAGAAGAAAAAGAGATGTCAAAAAAAGGCCAGCCGGAAAGGACATATTTTGCTACATTGAGGCCATCAAGAGGATAAATTTTTAGAATATCCTCGACATTTTTGCATTTTGCTAAATTATTTCTTAATTTTCGTGAATTTCTTATGCCTTTTGTAAAACACATTGCTTGAAGTTTTATTTGTTTGAATGGCAATTTATATTTTAATGCAAGTTTTAAATAATTCTTAAAAGAAATTTTTGCGTTTTTTCCTGTTAATTTTGCAAAAATTTCCGGATGCCCCATGCAAGATCTTCCAATCATAACAAAATCAAATTTTTCTAGAAGATTCTTATAATTATTTTCATTCACATTTCCAGAATAAATTACAGGAATTTTTGATTCTTCTTTTATTTTTAATGCAAAGTTCAAATCAGGTTCGCCAGAATAACCCTGTTCTTTTGTTCTTGCATGAATTGCAATAGCATCACAATACTTTTCTGCAAGTTCTAATAATTCAAATGAAATTTTTGATTTTCGAATTTTAATTGTAATTGGTTTTTTCGCCGAGGATTTCATTGTTTTTAAAATTTTTTCAATTGTTTTTAAATTTGTTAAATAACTCCCAAATCCGTGCTTTTTAGCTAACTTAGATGGACAACCTAAATTAAAATCAAAAAAAGAAACTTTTGATTCATATTTTTTCATAAATTTTTTTATCCCCTTCTCGTCTCTGGAAAATATCTGGAGAACAGGTTTGTCATCTAAAATTAATTCTTTTGGAGTTAAAGGATTTGTTAAACCTGTGTAAGTTAATCCACAATTGCATTTTTTACAAAGTAACCGAAATGCAATATCATTTATTTTTTCCATTGGTGCAAGAAAAATTCTGTTTTTTGGTTTAAAATTTTTTATTTGGGTATGCATTACATTCTCTCCAGAACATCAATCCCTAAAAGATAAAGAGAATTTTTCAAAACTTGTTTAAAAGATTCTACTAATTTAAGCCTAAAACTTTCTTTTTCTGAATTAAGAACAGGGCATTTTGAATAAAATTCGTTAAAGAGTTTAGATAATTCATATGAATAATTTGCAATCAGCGACGGATTTAATGAGTTATAGGATTTTACAACAATTTCTTTGAATAAAGATAATTTTTTTATTAAATTTATTTCTTCTTGCTCTAATTCTTCAAATGAAATTTGCGAAGATTTTTTTGCTTTTTTCAATATTGAATTTGCACGAGCATAACTATAAAGAAGGTAAGGCCCAGTATCTCCCTCTAAGTTTATTGATTCTTTTGGGTTAAAAATCATATTTTTTTTAGATTCAATTTTTAATAAAAAATATTTTATTGCAGAAAGAGCGATTAATAAACTTCTTTTTTCTAATTCTTTTTTAGATAATTTTTCTCTTTCTTTTAATTCTTGTTCCATTAATTTTCTAATTTCTTCAATTAAATCATCTGCATCAACAACAGTTCCTTCGCGAGATTTCATTTTTCCTGTTGGCAAAAAGACCATCCCATAAGACAAGTGTTTTAATTTTTGCTTTGAAGCAATTCCCAATTTTTCTAAAATTTCGAAGAGGACATTAAAATGATAATCTTGTTCATTTGCAACAACATAAATAGAACTATTTAAATTAAATTCTTCAAACTTTAATTTCGCGAGATAAATGTCTTGTGTAATATAAAGTGAAGTTTTGTCTGCCCTTAACAGTATCTTGTCTGTTAGAACAGAATTTATAATTAAACGCGATGCGATTGCCCCATCGTCAGTTTTGTAAAATAATCCTTTTTTAAGACCGTCGTATATTATTTCTTTTCCTTTTTCATAGATTTGACTTTCATAATATTCTTTGTCTAATTTTATCCCAAATTTTTTGTAAGTTTCTTTAAATCCGTCGAGAGCCCACTTATTCATTTTTTTCCAAAATTCTATTGTTTCTTTGTCTCCTGCTTCATATTTCTTCAAAAACTCTTGCGCTTCTTTTTCTAATGAAGGATTTTTCTTAGATTTTTCGTTAAACATTACATAAAAATCTCCAACAAAATGGTCTGGCTTTGTTTTTTTATCAGGTTTTTTATTTTTCCCAAATTTTTTATATGCAAGCATAGATTTGCAGATGTGCACTCCTTTATCATTATTCAAATTTGCTCGAATTATATTAAACCCATTAAATTCACAAATGCGTGAAATGCTTTCTCCGATGGACATATTTCTCAAATGCCCCAAATGAAGAGGCTTGTTTGTATTAGGAGACGGAAATTCTATCATAACATTTTTGTTGTTTTTATTTAGTCTGCCAAATGAATCTTTTTTTGTTAAGATATCTTTTATTAAATTAACTGCTAAAAGTTTTCTATTTATAAAAAAATTCAAATAAGGCCCATTTGACTCAATTTTTTCAAAACTTTTTGAAAGTATCTTTTCTAATTTAATTTTTAATTCTTGTGCAATTTGCTGAGGAGATTTTTTTAATTTCGATGCCAAAGAAAAACACGGAAAAGCAAAATCTCCCATTTCAGAATTTGGAGGAATTTCAATTAGATTTATTAAATCTTTTGTTGGTATATTTATATTTGATTCTCTCAACGATTTCTCAAGAATATTCGCAATTTCTAATTTTTCCATGTATAATTATGGTAATATTTATTAATAAAGTTTTGGAGTTACTGAAAGAATATTTTCCCTTCTTGGTGTCTCACTCTGAATATATTTTTTTTAGAAGCTCCTGTGGAGATGTTTAATTTATCTGAAATTTCTCTATGATTGTAACCGAGCATCTTCATATTAAATTGCTCTTGAACAGCCGGTTCTCTCTTCTTTCTGTGAATATAATAAAAATGTTCTAACTTCATTTTGAAATCTGTAATTGTCTCAGGATTTCCTGCACTTAAACTTGGAATTAAAAAAAGTATGCCCCTCTCAAAATTAATTGAATTAATATTTGAAAGCAAAAAATTTTTGTAATAATTTTTAACTGAAACATAAAGATATCCTAAAATGTTTTTATCTATACTGCAAGTTTCTTTCAATAAACCCAATAAAATATTTGAAGAAATATCCTCAATATCTTCTTTTTTTAAATAAGGATTACGGTATGAATATAAAATTCTTGATACAAATGGATTGTAAAACTCTAAAAATTTTTTAGTTGCCCTTTCTCTTTTAATCCCATTATCTAATTTAATTGAATTAAGAAGTTGCATAAGTTCTTTATTTTTCTCCAAATAATCCATAAAATTAATAAGAACTTTATTTTATAAACTTTTCACAAAAGATTAATTTTTAAACTATGCTTCTCTTAATAAATAATGGTAGAAATAAATAAAGACAATCTTGAAAAAAGTTTAAAGAACAGCGATGGTAATCTGCCCAAAGTTTCTAAAGAAGAAGAAATTGGAATCCACAAGGGAGCTATAACAACTTTAGTGAGTGAAAGAAACGAGTTGATTAAAATGATTGGAAATGTTGAAGCAATTATGCAGGCGCATGTTCAAAGACTTGAAGAACTTGGTGTGAAGATAGTTAAGAAATAATTTTTAATTTGAATAGATTTATGTTAATATTCACTTTGAGGAAAATTTATAAGCCTGGTTTTTTTAAGTCTTTTATGCGAGTGTGCGGGAGTGG
>Ga0233421_10000556_pt1 | contig 15127 bp, 10 predicted proteins | sample Watercolumn_Mata_3_FD_182725 | JGI IMG/M metagenome (GOLD analysis project Ga0233421, IMG submission 182725) | Freshwater microbial communities from Lake Matano, South Sulawesi, Indonesia - Watercolumn_Matano_2014_107_MG | ecosystem: Environmental > Aquatic > Freshwater > Lake | place... | reverse complement strand
CCTCGGACTGAAGTACCACCCCACAGATAAGGTATGTTCAAAAGTGATTTCGCGGTTTTCTCGACATTTTCTGCTGAAAGCAATCTGGTATTTTTCCATTCATTCAAATCTTGAATATTATCTTCTGGGATAAAACCTAATGTTCCATCGATAAACTCTACGCCAATCCATCCGTTTTGTCTATTTCTAATTTTCAAAATACATCCAAGAATGATGGTACAGATTACATCCGACGATAGATTGGGCTGCGATAGAATATTTCCTTTGATCGCAGTAATGATTCCCTGAGGTGCAATATCCCAACTCTTTAACTTTGATTGACTCATTGATATTACAGCCTGCGTATCAATCCAACCAAGATATTTATCTGGCATTTGAATAAGGAAATATCCTTGCTCCTTTTTAAATAAGGTGATTTTTGTCCCCAAAAGAACTTGGGTCACAAGTTCCTCATTGTTTCCAGGATGTTTTCGGACATCACCAACTATGGCAGATACAATACCTTGCGTTTTGTCACCAAGTGATGCATCGGGTAGCATACGAATTTTGTCAGTTACACGATAAGAGTACTTTTTCTTGATTGTGTTAAGTAATTCTGTTTTCGCATTCTGATTATCTATTTCACCAGAGACAATTATACCTTCCGATGAAAAGTTACATTGAATATCAAATATTGCTACACGGGTATCTGGAGCATATTGATTCTTTATTGAGTTGATGATCGATTCGATGTCGCGCAATTGAGCGACACTATCACTGCTTATGAAAATAATTAAAAGAATAAGAAAGGAAAATTTTAAGTATTTCATAGTGGTAACATTTTTTTTAATTTATTCAATTTGCATTTTTATAAACTGGTATATCTTTTTAGCTTAATGAAGTACTCAAATGTGTAAATTTATAGTTGTCGATGTATCCAAGTCGATATATCAATAAGACTTTCTTCGCTCATTGAATGTTGAATTGGATATTCACGATATTCGACAGATGCTTTCTTCTCAGCAAGTTGCCTTTGTGCCTCTCTGCTAAAATTGACCTGTACAACAGGATCATAGGTACCATGTGCAATAAAAAAAGAAATACCATTTAAACGATCCCATTGATATTGAAGACGATCATGTTTTGGAAGAAGTCCGCTATGGGCAATAATTCCTTTAAACCGATCGGGCTGTTGCAGTGCTAATGAGAATGCCATCATTGCTCCCATACTAAATCCAAGGAGGAAAACGCGAGATCTATTAAAACCACCATCAAAAGGAAGTGTATCGAGAAATTGAAAAAAGGCTTCTTGACTTTCAAGTAGCTGATCAATATTAAAAGTGCCTGATGGTTCAAGGTCAAACCAGGTATAACCTCCATAGGGAAACCTAAAAGGTGCACGGACAGATATGCAAATAAATCGGGAATTAAAGTGGGACGTCACATCGAGTAAATCCGTTTCATCTGCTCCTCGACCATGCAAAAGAAATATAACCGGATGTGGACCAGGGGAAGTCGATTTCGATGGTGCAATCTGATAATAAAGCTTTAGTCTTGTCATACGCTCAATGAAAGGTATTTTAAAAAAAGCATGAAATGATTATTATTGCTCCGATGGGCGGATAAATCCCTCGATCCCACCGGGTCGAAGGAGCATAAGGATAGACGAGTGAGAGACAATAAGATATTTCTCGTTTTCGTATTCTACTTCAATAGCAGCATCCCTAATAAAAATTGCGTAATCCCCTTCTTCAGCTTGTAATGGAAGATATTTAATTGGTTCTTTTGGAGTAGTAGACCATGATTCCTGATCCATAAAATGAGGGTTGGGAACTGCGTAACCCGGTCCAACTCGAACTACATAGCCACTTTGTACTTTATCTTTTTCTTTCACACCGGGGGGAAGATAAAGTCCGTGAGCCGTTCGTTCGTTCTCTTTATCGGGTGCAATGAGTACTTTATCACCGACAAGAATTATTTTTTTTCTTGCTTTAACTTCCATAGACAGTTAGAGAACAATTTTAAGCCTTGCACGAAGATTTTAAATCGCCTTTTATGGATCCCGCTGCTTTCTAGCGGGACACCCTAAAAACGAATATAGGCAAATAAAAAATTTGCGCTTTCAAATGTGTCATATTTTGATATCCCGCCAAAAAACGGCGGGATTCTGATTTTGACAACAAACTTAGCTTCACTTTCGCTTGCTAAGTTTGGTCAAATTCGAAGTCGGGACGGCGGGATTTGAACCCGCGACCCCTTGCACCCCAAGCAAGTGCGCTAGCCGGGCTGCGCCACGTCCCGAAGAAACTGTTGTTTTATTACCTGAAGTTCCCTCCAACCATCAGAACTTTTAAAATATTGTTCTTTCTTTACTGCCTCACTTCTTGTTAAATATTCTTCACTATGTATCAATACCCAAGGACGCCCAAATTTTGTTGATTTCGATTCCCCTTGGTTATGTTTTTTCAATCTCTTTATCACGTCACTCGACTGCCCAACATAAAATGTATGAGTCTTAATACTATATAAAATATAAGTATAGAACATAACTTGCACCCCAAGTCCCGAAGGGATGCCGTTGGCACAAGTGCGCTGCCGGTTCCGAAGGAATCCCTTCGGGAGCTGCGCCACGTCCCGAAACTTTCTTAAACATGATAAATACTTTTTCATAAGCTTGCAATTCAGAAATTTTACTTGAATCTCTCTTTTGTTTTACGCATTTTTTTCGGCAATTCTTTCTCAAAGAAATAATGAAAGGTAATTCTTTTCCGTGTGAATTTTTCATTCTATGCAGATCCGAACTTCCATATTTCAATTTCATACTGCTTTTCTGATAATCCTTTCCTCTACATTTTTTCTACATGCTCAGGAAAAATATTTTTATACCGGAAAAAACTATGGCAGTGAGTCACTTTATAATCCTTTGTATTTTATTATTAACAGTGGTTACGATGTTACTCAACTAGAAGAATTCAGTAAAGATATTTCAAGCTACCCTTATAAATTCGCGTCCCGCCAAATATTTAGACAGCTTAGCAGCCCTTTTGGTATAATATCCCGATATGGATGGAAGAAATTTCTTGCCCATCAGGTTGTTCCTTTCAACAAGTTAAGACAGAATTCTCAATGGTGGCCAAATTACCAATTACACCTTATTGGTGGTGGTATGGAATATGCCCGTATGAAGGAGTGGTACGAATACTATTCCATACCGATGCCAGCGCTTGCTTCAGGAATTACAATGGCCGCTGGTCACTTACTCAACGAAATTGTTGAAAGTGGGTGGCATTCCGGAGATGATGTGGATGCGATAGCCGATATCTATGTTTTTGATCTTGGTGGTATTATTCTTTTTAGCTTCGATCCAATAAAGGAATATTTTTCAAGGACATTGAACCTGGCCGATTGGTCATTACAGCCATCTTTTTCTGTAGTAAATGGGACGCTACAAAACACTGGTCAATTCTTCTCAATAAAGTGGAAACCAGAGAGTTGGGAGCACTGGCAGATATTCTATTATTTTGGATTAAATGGTATTGTGGGCCCTTCGTATCGGTTTGAAAATAATTCTTCGCTTTCGTTTGGTATTGGTATGCGATCGAAGAACCGGGAAATCATTGATACAACTCGAAATCAACAGACAGTAAACCTGACTTGGAATGCAGGCCTATTCTATGACAGTAATAATTCCCTTCTTGCTTCTCTAACAGTAAGCGGTCTTAACACCAATTTGATTTCATTGAATATTTATCCTGGGATTTTAAGCACAGAGACTTTTGCAACAGGTTTCTGGATCATTCTCGATAATCGTTTAAATCCTTCCATCGGTATCACAACGAGATATGCTCCCGGCTTAGCGGTTACATCACGAAAGTAATATTTTACTTTCATCTCCCTTTCGTATCTGATTATTTCTTCGAAACATAATTCGAGGTGTGGAAATTTATATTTATTAATGTACTTGGAAAAATTGTTTATCGCGTAAGATGTGTATTTACTTTTCGATCTCCGATATAATATTGCATTTCCATGAAACTTTCTCTACCATAAAAATGCTTTTTCTAATTGATATTTTCATTCGAAAACGACTATGTGGTTTTTCATTTATAATAGACTTGTCATCCCGCTGTTCTGGATTTTCCTCAAAATCGCCGTCCTTTTCAATGCAAAAATACGTCGAGGGATGAAAGGACGAAAAGAATTGTTCCATCTTCTGGAACGGCAGGTTCTGAAGCTCGACTCGACAAATCGGATATGGTTTCATTCCTCATCGATGGGAGAATTTGAGCAGGCAAAACCGATTATCTCTGCGCTTCGTAAAAAATATCAGGATATCAATATTATTGTCACGTTCTTTTCACCATCAGGGTACGACCATTCAAAAAATTATAAGTTAGCCGATATTGTTACTTACATTCCATTTGATACTCAGAAGAATGCAATCCGATTTCTTGATCTGATTCAACCAACAGTCGCTGTATTTGTTCGTTATGACATCTGGCCAAATCTTGTTTGGGCATTGAACACAAGAAAAATTCCTACATTTATTGCCAACGCAACAATGCGGTCGACTTCATTGCGTTTTTACCCATTGATAAAAGGATTCCACCGTCGCTTATATAATAATTTTACATCTATCCTCACAGTTTCAAAACAAGATGTTCAAATGTTTAATCGTTTTCATCTTTCTATTCCCAAAGTTGAAGCTGTTGGAGAAACGCGTTATGATCAAGTATGGCAACGAAGCGCTGAGTCAAGATTAAAACATCTTATACCTGTAGCAGTATTTAAAGGAAAAAATGTTTTTCTCGCCGGAAGCACATGGCCAGAAGATGAAGAAGTAATTCTTCCGGCACTTAGTAAAATACTTCATAACAACTCTAAATCAATGCTTATTCTTGTTCCTCATGAACCAACAATTGAAGCATTAGAGACTATTGAAACCAAGCTTAACTCGGATATCCAAACTATTCGATTTTCTGCAATGAACGATTATAATAACGAGCGTGTGATAATCATCGATAGTGTTGGTATTCTCATGGCACTATATCAATATGCTCATGTGGCTTATGTTGGAGGAAGTTTCAAACAAGGTGTTCATAATGTACTCGAACCGGCGGTATATGGAATTCCAGTTCTCTTTGGACCCAAACATTTAAATTCACAAGAAGCTGTTGAGCTAGTCCGGCGGGGTGGCGGTTTTATCATCAATGGACAACAAGAATGTTTCCGAACAATTCGTATGTTACTTGAAAACACATCCACACGAGTAAAAGCAGGAAAAGAAGCCCTTGCTCTAGTTAAGGAAAATATTGGTGCAACTGAACGAGTAATTAAGCATCTTGAATCAGTGATAGCATAGTTCACTTACAAAATTTCACTTTTTATAGCAGAAAATTACAATTTATGAAGATAGCTTATTTCGATACGATTGCCGGTATCAGTGGCGATATGACGTTAGGTGCACTAATCAGTGCAGGTGTCTCTTTTGATGAGTTACGTGAAGAACTCAGTTCAATGGGAGTTACTGGTTTTGAATTGCAGGCACGACATATCGAGCGTCATGGAATCCTGGCTACAAAGGTTGATGTAGTAATTTCCGAGCAACCACATTATCATCGGCACTTAAAAGATATTGAGAACATCATCGAGAAAAGCTCACTACCCGACAAAGTGAAAGGGCGAGCCAAAAACATTTTCCGTGAAGTAGCAATTGCAGAAGCACATGTTCATAATCAACCACTTGAGAAAATACATTTTCACGAGGTTGGCGCTATTGATTCGTTGGTAGATATTGTCGGCGTGGCTATTGGAATTGAAAAGCTTGGGATTGAGGATGTTTATTCTTCTCCTGTTAAAGTCGGAAATGGCGGAACAGTTAAATCTCAACATGGATTTCTGCCAATTCCAACACCAGCAACAGTGGAAATACTCAAGGGATATCCACTGGAGTTAACAAATATACCACAAGAGCTTACCACACCAACAGGAGCCGCAATTATTAAAGCACTTTCACGTGGTGTACTCAACACAGAGAAAATATGTATCTCATCCATTGGCTACGGAGCTGGTGAAAGGGAACTTGATCAAATTCCCAATATTCTCCGTGTATTTATTGGTGAGTTGGAGACTTCCAAAGATTCCGATGAAATCATAAACATCCAGACTAATATTGATGATATGAATCCGGAAATTTTGCCCCATGTAATCTATACACTACTTTCAAAAGGTGCTAATGATGCATTCTTAGTACCAATTCTAATGAAGAAAGGGCGCCCTGCGTTTCTCTGTAACATTCTAGCTGAACGGTCAAAATTGGACAATCTTCTCGATGTCCTCTTCAAAGAGACTTCAACTATCGGTGTACGCATTCATGCTGTAGAAAGAACAAAACTTCAACGCACTCAGAAACAAATACAGACCTCCTTAGGAAAAATTTTTGTAAAAGCAATTGTTATAGACGGGCAAGAACGATTACGTCCCGAGTTTGAGGAATGCAAGCGAGTAGCGAACGAAAAAAAATTACCACTCATTGATGTTTATAAGATAATCGAAAGTGAGTTGAAACCGTAACAAATAATCATTCTCTTTATATGATTTTTCGGTACACTCTAAGAGTTTATTGAATCAATTTCTTGTTGATATTGCGCTTCCTATTCCTCTCGATCGTTCTTTTACGTATCTAGTACCTCCTGAGCTTCAAACATTAGCTTGTGTTGGAAATCGGGCATTAGTTCCATTTGGAAGAAAACATCTCACCGGGGTCATTGTAGCGCTTCCCACAGCAACCGAAGTACGTGGATTAAAACCTGTATCCGACATCCTAGATACAAAACCAACATTTTCACCCGAGATGCTTGCGCTTACAAAATGGATTGCGGAGTATTATCTCGCGCCATGGGGAGAAGTTCTTAGGGCATCGCTGCCTCAGGGCATTAATCAAGCAAGCACAGTGAATATTCGATTTATTGGGCATACCATTGAATCCCTTATCCAAAAAACACAAAAATCTGCACCGAGGCAACATGCAATATTAAAAGCATTGGCCAGTGGTAACTCGTTTTCATTGTCACAACTTCAGGCGCGTTTAAAAATCAAAGGTATTTACAGCGTGCTTCATGAAATGCAATCAAGGAATTGGATATCATTAGAAGAATCAATTCAAAAACAGAAAGTAAAACCACAGCTGAAGCAGTTTGTACAATTCTTGTCAAATGATCCTGAGACATTAATAGATGAGAAAAGAAAACTTACAACCAATCAGGTTAAACTTATTGGGATTCTTAAGGAAGAGTTATCAGGTTCATCCTCAATGATCGAAGTGCATTCCTTATTAAAAAGGAGCAGCACTTCTCTTTCTACGCTTCATACACTTGCAAAGTATGGGATTCTACAAATCAATCGCAAGGAAGTATTCCGACAATCTGAATTTGAGCCAGATGAATCTCCTTCTCAAATCACATTAAACGTTTCTCAAAAGGACGTACTTTGTAGAATAATTGAGTCAATCCAACGCGGAAATTTCCATGCATTTCTTCTTCATGGAGTTACTGGTAGCGGTAAAACACAAGTATACATTGAAGCAATTCGTCATATTCTATCAATTGATAAGACCGCTATTGTATTAGTGCCTGAAATTTCTCTCACACCACAAACCGTTCGACGTTTTAAAGCACATTTTGGTCAAGATGTTGCTGTTATGCATAGTCAGTTATCCGTCGGTGAACGATACGATTCCTGGCGGATGGCACATCAAGGAAAAGTAAAAATTGTTATAGGTCCTCGGTCCGCAATATTCGCTCCACTAGAAAATGTTGGACTCATTGTTGTCGATGAAGAACATGACAGTTCATACAAGCAATTTGATGCATCTCCCAGATATAACGCACGAGATGTTGCCCTTGTACGTGCATCTCATCTCAATGCAGTAGTTGTTCTTGGTTCAGCAACACCGTCGGCTGAGAGTTATGCAAATGCACAAAGTGGAAAATATACCATTCTTGAACTTCCACAGCGTGTAGATAAAGCTCAACTTCCTACAATTGATATTGTTGACATGGCAAAAGAACGACGCGAAGTGTTCGAAGAGATAAAATCGGATGTGAAGAAGAGTGGAAAAGAATTTCCAAAACGTTTACCATATACTTCAATTTCACGCCTCTTAAAAAGACAAATTGCGAGTCGCTTGGAACGAAAAGAAGGGATAATCCTACTCCAAAACCGACGAGGCTTTTCTCATGTTGTTGAATGCTTTGAATGCGGATACGTCGAAAAATGCGATAACTGCGAAGTCTCGCTCACATTTCATGCGACAAAGAAACACCTTCGCTGCCATTATTGTGGTTTTGTGAAAAGACCTCCAACAATCTGTCCAAAATGTGGAAATACTGATCTTCGCATGCATTCATTTGGAACTCAACAAGTACAACAAGAACTACAAGAGCTTTTTCCACAAGCTACCATTCTTCGAATGGACAAAGACACCACAAGTCGCAAGGGTATGCATGATAAAATTCTAAAACAATTTGGAATGGGTGATGCAGATATTCTTTTAGGAACACAGATGGTCGCAAAAGGATTAGACTTCCCTCGTGTAACGTTGGTTGGTGTAATATCTGCTGACACACAAATGTTACTTCCAGATTTCCGAGCATCAGAAGAAACTTTTCAGTTGCTAACTCAAGTCGCAGGTCGCGCAGGCAGAAGTAACCTCGCAGGCGAGGTTGTTATTCAGACAATGCAGCCAGATCATTATAGTTTAAAACATGTTGCAACTCATAATTTTCAAGGATTTTATCGCGAAGAGTTAGAATATCGGCGTGAACTCGACTATCCTCCATTTTCTCGTATTGTCCTAGTAGAATTTTCCGGTGAACGAGAAAACGATGTACAACACCATGCAAAGAAGTTTTCAGAATTCCTCTCGTTAGCGAACAGGCAAAAGCGATTCTTTATTCTTGGGCCAGCTGACGCTGCAATTCTCAAAATTAAAAATGTGTACAGAAAACACATCATGATTAAAGATATAAAAACTACCGATCCTTCAGGCACACACCTCCGGTCAGCACTCATTACAGCGAAAAATCAATACGAAGCGTCCCCACTATTCCGAAACAGGAACATAAAAATGATTATAGATGTAGATCCTCAGGGAATGATGTAGAAGAAATTTGAAAGATTAAAATGTCTCAGTGGTCCACGTTTGCTGTTCCAACACCGACTTTGCCGCACGCTGCCCACTCATGATTGCACTTTCGATTGTAGCTGGATATCCTGTCGAAGTCCAATCACCAGCAAGGAATAAATTCTGATATAACGTCTGACAATGCGGACGGACTTCTTCAAGACCGGTGACAGGAGAAAATGTTGCTCGCTTTTCTTTAATTATTTTGGAATGCACCACTTTTGCTTGTTTCACATCGGGCAGGACATTACTTAAATCTTCAATTGCAATTCTTAGAAGTTCTTGTTTGTCTTTCTCGATAAATTCCTCTGAATCACTCATCACCAGAGTAAGGTATTGAGTTGTATTTTTATTACTTAGCGATTTATTAATCTGCTCACTCATTGACTTATTAAAGAACCATTGAATACGGGTATCGATTAGTGCCGCGAATTCGAGATCAGTTACTTGGCGATCAAACCAAATATGAAATGAGATAATTGGCGATGAACGAAACAGTGTTCCATCGCGATGCTGAAAGACATCCGGAATAAGTTTTCCAGCTTCGTACCATGGAACTGAACAAATAAATGAAGATGCTGAGAGCTTTTTTTTCTCGTTTGTTTGAACAGAAATAGCTTTATCCCTTTTAAAGAAAATCTTACTTACACGACAATTCTTTTTAACTTCTCCACCGCGAGCTTTTATGAAACGTATTGCGGGTGAAATGAATAACTCAGTCAGATCCGCTTTGGGAATTAGCAAACTTGCATTTTCACGTTCGCCTAAAAATGCTGCTCGAAGAATCCGGAAAAGCATAAGTGCCGAAACGTTCTTTGGATGGTTATTTAATGCACCTATAGTAATTATATCCCAAAGATATTGCCTTGTCAGACTTGATTGTCCTAACGCAATAAGCCATTCATCAACGGTTTTTGTTTCCAGGGATTGTTCTTTTTGCTCTGTTGCATGCAATATTGCGAATGCAATCCTCAGTGTTTTAAGGCGATCTCTCCAGGGAATTGGAGAAAACTGTAAAATGCCAAAAAGTAAATGCAGTGGCGGAGGAATATCGGGGCACTGAAAAACAGCTCGAGTCTGATTTTTGTGAATATATTGAATACTCAAGCTTGGTTGTAGGGATACAAGATTTTCAGAACCTATGAGCCGAAGATACCTTCGAGTTGAATGATAGCATCCCATAAGTAGGTGCTGTCCATTGTCTACGTTGCAATGCATCACACTGTCGCGATAGGATATTGCACGCCCCCCACAAGACGGATGTTGTTCAAGTAGAAGAACTTTCCGATTGTTAAGAGCTAATTCGACTGCGGCGCTCAATCCGCTTAATCCGCCACCTATAATAATACTATCAAAATCAGCCATAATTCGTAAAGAGAGGATAGTAAATTATCATCTGAAATACATCGGATTTATCAATCATTTAAAGCATCAAAATCTTGACTTTGTATTGAAAAATCATACTTTAAACCATACCTTTACTAAGAAAAAGTGGAAATCTACACAGAGCAAAGTACTTAAGGGGAACGTGAAAGAGCTCTTAAACCAATTAACCGAGTCACTTCAGAAGGAACTCGCTCAATTAAAAACTGTCCGTCGCGAAATTTATATTTGCAATGGCGAACGAATAGGAAATTTTGCAGGGAATACATATTACCGATTCGAAATTCCCGAAGACAGTTTGCTTCGTACTACAGAGCGTGCAACTTTCACATTTGGCCAACAAAATCCGATAAGTGTTACTGGTAATATTATTGCAATAGAAAATCAATTTTTCACAGTTGCATTATCACAGGATTTTGGTCCTTCTCTACCAGAAACTCGAATTTCATGGGATTACGATTCCGAAATCCGACCAATCATTGATCTTCTACAGAAACCAATTGATAAATCGCCTATTACACCGATTTTATTTAATCCTGCAGATAAGCTAAACAGACATATAGTTAGCTTCGAGGCATGCAGTCTCCCTTCAACTCCACCCGAACAGCACGAAGCTGTAAAAAAAATATTGCAGAACCGTGTTACGCTGGTTTGGGGACCCATTAGCTCGGGAAAGACTCATGTCCTTGCACTTGCTGCAATCAGTTATATGAAATCAGGGAGGAAGGTTTTATTCGTTGCACCTTCTAATGATAATGTTGACTCAATGTTATTGAAGACCGTTAGTTTCGGAGAGCAACTCGGTGTTAAAATGATAAAATTTGCTGCCCGCGTAGATCTTCCATCGCCGGATGCTTTTGAAGCTATATCGAAGTATTCGTTCGAACATCAAGTGGAAACTGCTAAGGCAGAACGACGCCTCATTTTCCAGGAAAGAGTTAGCATACTTAATGCATATTGGAAAGTTAAAATTAAGCAGATTCTTCATGAAGATTTCTATCAGAAGATACAAGAAAAAAGAGATCGGTTAGCTGATCTTCGCAAACAAATCGATTCGGTTTCCAAAGAAATATCTCAACTGAATCAAACAATTTCCGATTTAGAAAATGCATCGCTTATCGAACGCATGAAGAAGGGATTTTCAAAGGAAGATATTGAAACTTCTCATGCACAATTATCAAAACTCCAGCAGCAACATAAACGTCATCTCGCTACTCAACAAGCAATTTCCAACGAGATAACCGCGCTTGAGTTACATGCGCCAATTTCGGTACAAGAACATAAAGAATTTAAAGAAGCTTCAAAGCGGATTGACGAGTTAGGTGGTCTTCAAAAAGTCACGAAAGCTGTTGAAGATTTCATTGCTATTGATGAACGATCTCTCCTTCAATCGAAATTATTTATTGCATCCGGAATTACGGCTGCACTTATGGACCCGGTTATCACAAGTCAACGTTTCGATCTTGTAATCGTAGATGAAGCTCAACGCGTGAACCTTCCAACTCTTGCCGCCTTATCGACACTTGCTCATGATAAATTTATTGTAGCAGGTGATGCATTTCAGGTCGAACCAGAAGCTATACCGACTGAAGAAGTCGGTGAGCACTTACTGCAGCGCGACATCTTTCTTCATGTAGCAAATACAACAGAACTTCATCGTCTATTCGATTGGTCAGAAAAGAATTCGCAATGGTCTATTCTTCTCAAATCACATTTTGCGACTACTCCAAAACTCTCTATGTTCATGGGATCAGTACTATTCGACGATAAAATAAATGTATTTGCACCAACACAGACAAAAGGTAAGATCCATTTTATTGATACTAGTAAAACTGGAACGCGTTGCAAGCAATATATTGGCAAGAAAAAAATCCTTCCCTACAATGAACTTCATACCAAACAAGTTGTTGAATGTGTAAAACATGCACTTTTAGAACCTGGTCGCAGTGCGTCTGATGTAGGAGTTGTTTTACCATTTTCAGGCCCGACATTATATACAAAACTACAGTTGCGTGTTCAAGGGATGAAGAATATAGAAGTAGGAAATCCACAGAGTTTCTGCAACCGGAGGAAGAACGCAATTATCTTCGACACTACTATGGCAGGTGTAGATTACACCATGCGCTCTATTGACGATAAAAAAATTGGAGAACATAAAATTGCCCGTTTATTCAATACAGTGTTTTCGTGCGTAATAGAGGATTTGTACGTCATTGCAGACATGGCACATTTAAAATCGCTATATCAAGATCGCCTTTTTACAAGAATACTTTTATTATTACAAGCAGAAGCAGACAATACTACACCACTCACTGAACCTGCAAAAAAATTCGATTCTCTTAATCCTTTAGATCGAGTAGAATTATTTTCCTTAGGACCTAAGAAACCAAAACAAATCATTCCACCTCCTTCTCAGGAGAAGAAATCGAAAGAAGTTGATCACGAACTCGAACTCACACTCAAAATGATGGCAAAACAGAAGGATGCCAAACCTGCTCAAGCACCAGTTCGTGACCTTGAACGCGATGTATACGTGGCTGTCAACCGTGTACTAGGATGGCGCGCCGATCTCAATCTGGTTTCACAATACGTTGGTGGGGATATTTTATTCCATAACTCTTTTACCACCGAAGAAATCACACGAAAACTACCTTTTGATGCCTGCGAAAACGAGAAACATTTCCGTGACGTGATGGAACAATGGAATTTACTTATCTATGAAATGTCGGGTGGACAAAAGACTGATCAATCGTTCTTTTCAGGTAAGGGACCAGAAGCTCGCGTGCGTCAGGACATTCGAAACCTTCGGGCATTTTATTCATCCGACGTCGAAGCGGCGCTTGAAGAGGGAAAGCAAAAACTAGCGATGGAGGTTTCTCGAATCTTCCATGAACTCCTCGGTAAACATAAGCCGGCCAGTCCATCGGAATGGTCTACAGCATATCTTAATTTTCTCTCCCGTCTGGAAGCATATTTGAGCTGGATTTCCGATCAAGTACGCCGATAAGGATTAATTATTACCAAGTGCGGTCTTATTTAAAAACTACTCTTATAGTCCACCTTGAAGGACTAAGGTTTATCGGCTATATTGTTAGAGTTAAAAAGGAAACACTATGGGTATCTGGCATCTGTTCTTTGATTTTTTTGTTGTTTTCTTCTTCGTGTTTTTAAACGGATTTTTTGTCGCAGCCGAATTTGCGATCGTGAAAGTTCGGTTGACCCAAATTGAACCTTTGATACAAAAAGGTAATTGGCGTGCAAAAATTGCGTACAATTTAGTTAAAAATCTTAACGCATATTTATCTGCGACACAACTTGGGATTACAATGACCAGTCTGGCGCTTGGTTGGATTGGAGAACCACTCGTCGCAGATCGACTTTTACCAATCTTTTTGAGCGTCGGCATTCAATCATCAAACTTATTGCACGCGGTCTCATTTGGTGTTGCTTTTTCCATCATCACATTCCTCCATATAGTACTCGGTGAACTTGCACCAAAATCGCTAGCAATACTTGAAGCAAAAAAAACTACTTTGTTGATTGCTTATCCACTAAATATTTTCTTTTTAATTTTCAAACCTGTAATTTGGTCGTTAAACTCACTGGCGAATTTAATTCTTCGCGTAATCGGCTTTCAATCGGTTACAGAATCTGAGTTGACCCACTCTGAAGAAGAACTCCGTTTAATCCTTTCACGAGATCCTAATGTCTCTACCACAACTCGTGACATAACATTGAATGCAATGGATTTTCATGAAAAACAAGCACGCCATGCAATGATTCCACGGAAAGAAATAGTTGCATTGAATATCCAAGCGCCTGTTCAAGAAAATATTGCCATAATGCGGAAAAATAAATTTTCGAGATTCCCTGTATTTATGGACACATTTGACAATATCATTGGTATGGTGTACACCAAAGATATTTTTAAGCACGATCGACATCTACAATCTGATTTTACACTGCAATCGGTTCTGCGTGATGCTGCATTCCTTCCAGAAACTGTAACGCTCGAGAAAGCATTAACTACAATTTTACAAAAGAAAACACATATGATAATTCTGGCCGATGAATATGGTGGTACAGCCGGACTTCTCACACTCGAAAACGTTTTAGAAGAGCTTGTCGGCAGCATCCAAGATGAATATGACAAAGAAGCTCCCGAGATCATAAAGATCGACGAAAACGAAATTATTGTTGCCGGGAGTATTACTACTAATGACGTTGAACGGTACTTCGGAGTGGAGCTTTCGCCTATGGATATAAGATCGATCGGCGGATTCGTTATTGAACAACTTGGGCATATTCCGATCGAAGGCGAACAATTATCTATCCCTGGTTTTGAATTCATCACGCTGAAGGTGATTGAGAATGTAATCGAATCCATTCGAATTAGAAGAATTGTTATTCCCCAAGAAGATAAATCAGAATAGCACATTCATCGGCAAAGATTACATACCTATTTCTACAACGATTACAATTTAAGTATAAAGATGAGCCATCAGGAAAAGAAAAGAAAAACTTCACCTGTTGTTATCGGTATGGGTGGATGGGAGCTACCACCATTTTACGGCGTCTTCA
>Ga0233421_10000553_pt1 | contig 15139 bp, 7 predicted proteins | sample Watercolumn_Mata_3_FD_182725 | JGI IMG/M metagenome (GOLD analysis project Ga0233421, IMG submission 182725) | Freshwater microbial communities from Lake Matano, South Sulawesi, Indonesia - Watercolumn_Matano_2014_107_MG | ecosystem: Environmental > Aquatic > Freshwater > Lake | place... | reverse complement strand
CAAAGCAATATCTATCAATGATATTTTGAGAATTGTAATTGAAGAGACAAAAAGTAAAAGCAAAATTATTTATGCTGATGAGAGAGCTGGAGATATTAAACATAGTCTTGCTTCTTTGGATGAAACTGAGACTAATCTTAAGTTCAACCCTAAGTATAATCTTTACGAAGGATTGATAGAAACAATCAAATATTTTAAAGATAAAATAGAGAATTAGAATGAAAACAAAATTATTAGTGATAATATTCATACTTTTTTTATCAACTGAAATTAATTACTCTCAAACTTCTGCATTAGAAAATTGGGAGAATACACAAGTTAATGGAATCAATAGGGAACCGATGCACACCACATTAATGCCGTATGAAAATTTTGAAAAAGCTGTTCAAGTAAAAAGATTCAATTCGAAATATTATAACTCACTTAATGGAATGTGGAAATTTAATTGGGTAAAAAAACCTGAAGACCGCCCTAAAGATTTTTATAAAACAGAATATGATGTAACACAGTGGAAAGAAATAATAGTGCCTTCAAATTGGCAGTTTCAAGGTTACGATATTCCTATTTACCGTAATTCAGATTACCCATTCAAAAAAAATCCCCCATACATTCAGCATGATTTTAATCCTGTTGGATCATATAGAAGAGAATTTGAAATCCCAAGTGAATGGAAAGGCAGACAAATATTTTTAAATTTTGACGGCGTTGAATCTGCTATGTATATTTGGTTAAATGGAGAGTTTGTTGGGTATAGTGAAGATAGTCGATTGCCAGCAGAATTTAATATCACAAAAAAAATAAAGGAAGAGAAAAATATTTTAGCTGTAGAGGTTTACCGTTGGTGTGATGGTTCTTATTTAGAAGACCAAGATTTTTGGCGACTAAGCGGAATTTTTAGAAATGTATATTTAATGGCTACACCAGAAATTCATCTTCGTGATTTTGAAATAAAAACAAACTTAGATGAAAAATATGAAGATGCTATTTTAGAAGTAACTTCTAAAATCAGAAATTATGGAGAGCAATCAACACCAAAGATCAAATTAGAAATTTCTCTGTTTGATGAAAAAAATATTCCGGTTGGTTCAGAAATTTTACTTCAAAGTACAGCAGAACTTCTTTTCCCAAATGCAGAGAGTATAATTCCTTTAAAAACAAAAATTATTAATCCGAAAAAATGGTCTGCAGAAAATCCAAACCTCTACACTTTAATTCTAACATTGAAAGATAAAGATGGAAATGTTTTAGAATACCAAAGTGCGAAAGTTGGATTTAGAAAATCTGAAATTAAGAATGGTCAACTGTTAGTAAATGGAAAACCAATTTTAATAAAAGGAGTGAATCGTCACGAACATGATCCTGACCTAGCCCATTATATGACTGAAGAATTAATGATTAAAGATATTTTGCTAATGAAGCAGCACAACATTAATACCGTTAGAACTTGTCATTATCCCGATGATCCTCGTTGGAACGAACTGTGTGATGAATATGGATTGTATTTAATTGATGAAGCTAATGTTGAATCGCACGGTATAGGTTACAAACCGGAAAATACTTTGGCAAATAAACCGGAATGGCAATTATCTCATCTCGAAAGAATTCAAAGAATGGTTGAGCGAGATAAAAATCATCCGAGTATTATACTTTGGTCTTTAGGAAATGAAGCTGGAGACGGAATTAATTTTGAAGCGGCAAGTGATTGGATTCATCATCGTGATGCAACAAGGCCTGTACATTATGAAAGAGCCGGAAGAAAACCACATACGGATATCGTTGCGCCAATGTATGCAAGAATAAATACTTTGCTGGATTATGCAAAAGAAAAACGTGACCGTCCTTTAATAATGTGTGAATATGCTCATGCGATGGGGAATTCAGTCGGAAATTTACAAGACTATTGGGATGTAATTGAAAGTCATGAACAACTGCAGGGCGCAAGTATTTGGGATTGGGTTGATCAAGGATATAGAAAGAAAACAGCTGATGGGAAAGAATATTTTGCTTATGGCGGTGGTTTTGGCGAAGATCAAACTGATGGAAATTTTTGTATCAATGGATTAGTCAAGCCAGATAGAACAGTCACTCCAAAAACTTTGGAAGTAAAAAAAGTTTATCAGAATATTTCAGTTAAATCGATTGATTTGACCAAGAATAAAATTAAAATCATCAATAAACATTTTTTTACTAATCTTTATGAATTCAAAATGTATTGGCAGCTTTTTGAGGATGATAAAATTATTCAAGAAGGGGTGGACGATAAATTAAATCTTGAACCAAGAAATGAAAAGGTACTTATACTACCAATTAAAAAATATATTAGAAAAAACACTTCGGAATATTTTTTGAATTTTAGTTTTAAGTTAAAAGAAAGAAGATCTTGGGTTGATAAAGATTATGAAGTTGCTGCTGAACAAATTCAGCTTTCATCTTTTAAAGAAAAGGTAAAAGTTGATTTACAAAAATTTCCAGAACTAACTGTAAATGAAACTTCCGAAAATATTTCTATTCATGGGAATGGCTTTGAAGTTATTTTTGAAAAGAAAAACGGAATTATTTCTGATTTCAAATACAAAGATGTACGATTGTTAGAAAATGGACTTCAACCAAATTTCTGGCGGGCACCAACCGATAATGATTTTGGTAACGGTATGGACAAACGCTGTGCGGTTTGGAGATATGCAGGAGACAACAAACAATTAAAAAATATAACATTCGAAAAATTAAAAACTTCTATTAAAGTAAAAGTAGAATATTGGATGAATGATGTTGAAGGAAAATATTTTTTAACTTACACTATTTTTAGTAATGGAGTTATTAAGACGGAAATTAATTTCAATGCAACTAAAAAAGATCTTCCCGAAATTCCTCGTATCGGCATGAAGTTACAAATTCCCAAAGAATTTAGTAATGTTGAGTGGTTCGGAAGAGGACCGCAAGAAAACTATGTTGATAGATTCACGAGTGCTTTTGTTGGCAAATATAATTCATCCGTTAAAGAAATGTTTACGAACTATGTTAGTCCTCAAGAAAATGGAACAAGAACTGAAATTAGATGGATTGCACTAAGTAATGAATTGGGTACAGGATTAATGTTTGTCGGAGAACCATTAGTTAGTGCTTCGACTTTGTATTATACAGATGAAAATTTAACACAGAAAAAACGTGGCACAATGTATCCCACAGATCTCATTGAAAGGAATTTTGTTGCCGTCAACATCGATTACAAACAAATGGGAGTAGGCGGAGATGATTCATGGGGAGCGCATCCACATGATCAGTATAAAATATTTCCAAAAGAGTATTCGTATAAATTTATAATGCGCCCATTTGAAAAGAAAGATGATTTGATGTTATTATCAAAACAAATTTACAATTGAATAAAATAAATTAATTATTATTCATTATTAATTATTACAAATTTGGGAATTATCATGCTTAGAAAATTTAAATTGCTATCAACAATTATTTTTTCCGTCTTGATAGTTAATAGTGTTTATTCACAAAATTTCAAAATCACGGGAAAAGTTACAGATGCTGCTACCGGTGAAAATTTATTCGGTGCAAATATATTCATTGCAGAACTTTCTATTGGCGCGGTAGCAGATGTTAACGGCAATTTTGTAATTGAAAATGTTAAAGAAGGAATTTATGAACTTACTGTAAGTTATATCGGTTACATCAAACAAAATAAAAATATAAATATCGAGCGCGATTTGAAAATAGATTTTAGTTTAGAGGCCAGTTCCGTCATCTTGCAAGAAACAGTTGTAAAAGGAACAAAAGCTATTCTAAGGGAAACTCCGGTTGCATTCACAGAAATAAAAGGCGAGCAGCTAGAAATGAAATTAGCATCGCGAGATATTCCAATGGAATTGGCAGAAACTCCAAGTGTTTATGCTTCTCCGGCCGGCGGAGGTGCAGGAGATGCAAACTTATTTATTCGTGGATTTAATCAAAGGAATATTGCTATAATGGTTAACGGTGTTCCGGTTAACGATATGGAAACTAAATGGGTTTACTGGTCTAACTGGCAAGGACTTGGTGATGTAACAGAAAATATTCAGATTCAGAGAGGATTGGGAGCTTCACCTTATTCTGTGAGTGCTGTTGGCGGTTTAGTAAATATGGTTACAAGAGGAGTTGGTTCTGATAAAGAGTTTATCAAAATCAGATCAGAATACAGTTCAGGTAATAATATTAAAAATAGTTTTTCATTTCATAAAAAACTTTCACATACTTTTGCAACAACAGCATTTGTTTCAAGAAGAACTTGGGATGGATACGCCGTTGGTACTTTTGCAAATGATTGGACTTACTTTTTTTCAATAGGCGGAATATTTGGCAATCATACACTTGAATTAACCGGACTTGGTACACCGCAGGAACATGGACAAAGAACTTCTCAAGTTTATTTTACAACCTTACCAACTTCTTCAACAAACACATGGGAAAAAAGAGGGCACTTATATAACCTTAATGCCGGAGTACTTAATGGGAATGTTTTTTCTGATCGAATTAATAAATTTCATAAACCAGCATTTAACTTAAATTGGAACTGGCAAATAAATCCGTTCACAACACTTTCTACAATTTTTTATTTTTCCTTTGGAAGAGGATATGGTACCTCAGGACTTGGAGCGTTTGCAACTTATAGAGCCTCTGACGGTTATCAAGATTATGATGCTATTTGGGCCGCTAATACATCAGCATCTGCAATTAATCCAAAGTACAGTTCTGTTTTGCATGCCTCAAAATCAATCCGGGTGAATTCAGTAAATAATCACAACTGGTTTGGTCTTCTTTCAACTTTAACTTATAAATTAAATAATTTGATTACTATAACAGCAGGAATTGACGGTAGATTATATACCGGAATCCATTTTCAAGAAGTAAGAGATTTACTTGGCGGAGATTATTGGTTAGATAACACCGATGTTAATAATCCCAATAGAATGACAGTTGTTGGAGATAAAGTTGCATATAACAATGATACTTTTGTTAGACAAATAGGCGGGTTTGGACAGGCAGAATATAAAACCGGTGCTTTAACTACTTTTGTTAATTTGTCTATCTCAACAACATCAAACCAGAGAAAGGATTATTTTCTATACAAATCTGATAATCCATTCAACACAACAGACTGGCAAAACTTTTTAGGTTATACAGCAAAAACCGGAGCCCGGTATAACTTAGATGAAAATCATAGCGTCTTCTCAAATATCGGTTTTTTTTCTAATGCACCTCTCCCTAATACAATCTTTACAAGAAATACAAATGTAGTTTCACTCGGTGCAGTTAATGAAAAGGTTACCGGATTGGAAATTTGTTATGAATACGCTTCACCTACTCTTGCAATTAATACACATGGCTTTTATACAAATTGGAAAGATAGGGCAATGGTTCCATTTGCCGTAACAAATTCTGTTATTGATCCGATAACCGGGCAACAATCGTTTACAACATCGTATGTAAATGTGGTTGGTGCTAATCAACTTCATTATGGAGCAGAACTTGAAGTATTAGCAAAACCTATACGTAAGCTGACTTTAAAAGCTAATGCTTCTGTTATTGATGCAAGATTTACAAATGATGTGGATGCAGCAATTTGGCCTGAAGGAGATCCAACCAGAATTACTATGATCAGGATTTATTCGGAAAATTTATTAGTTTCAGAATTTCCACAACAACAAGTTACTCTTTCATTAGATTATGGTATCTATCTTGGCGGCGGATTAAATATGTACGTTAATCCAGTATTTAAATTTTATGGAAGACATTATGCAAGATTTTTTGTTGATGATAGAACAAACCCATCCGATCGAGCTCAATCATGGAGAATCCCCGATTACTATATTACAGATTTTCATCTCGGATTTGCTTATTACTTAACCGACTTCTTTATTCAAAAGATTAATCTTAATTTCCATGTGTTCAATCTGTTGGATAATAATGATTACATTGTTGAAGCAACTGACGGACCAACAACTTCCTCATTCGGTTTAGCACATTCCTACGAACAAGCAAAAGGATTTTTTGGACGGGGAAGATGGTTCAGTGTTGGATTGGCTTTAACGTTTAACTAAAAATATTTTTAATGATAAAAAAATTTTCTATTAAGAAAATATTACTTTCGAAATAATAAAATAGAATCGAATAAATTTATTAAATAAAACAAAGAGGTAAATATGAAAAAAGTATTACTGACAGTTGCAATTCTGTTTTTTCTTTCCGGTAGTTTAATCCATGGGCAAAGAGTTTTTGAAGAAAATTTTTCCTACCCCGTTGGTTCATTATTAACAGCAAATGGTTATACTGTAAGTTCAGGTGGAGGAACAAATGCTTTGACAGTTACATCACCGGGTTTAACTTTTCCTCAATATCCGGCAGTTACTGGAAACGCACTAACTTTAACCACTACGGGTGAAGATGATTATAAATCTTTTACAAGCATTGCAGCATCCGGAAGTGTTTATCTTTCATTTTTAATTAATGTTCAAAGTGCACAAACCGGAGACTATTTTATTGCTATATCTCCATCAACTTCACAAACTAATTATTATGCTAGAGTCCATGTTAAATCTTCCGGCTCGGGATATTTAATTGGAATCAGCAAAAGCAATGAGGTTACAGGCGGTGCTTCTTATGGGCCCACTGTTTTTAATTTCAATTCTACTTATTTAGTTATTGTTAAACATACTTTTGTACCTAACGATTTTAACGATGTAGAAAGAATTTTTGTATTTTCTTCTGCAGCTCCATCAACCGAACCAGCAACATCCGAAGTTGGTCCTTATACTGAAACTACAAAATCTGATCCGGTAGATATTTCTTTCGTAACATACCGGCAAGGATCATCTTCAGCAGCTGCTGGCTTAATAATAGATGGAATTCGCATTGCAACTTCTTGGAATTTAATTACTGATGTAAAAGATAATATCAAAAATATTCCAAACAGTTTTTCACTCGAACAAAATTATCCAAATCCGTTTAATCCAAGTACAGTTATTAGTTGGCAGTTAGCAGTTGGAAGCCATGTATCATTAAAAGTTTATGATTTGTTGGGCAGAGAAGTTGCTACACTTGTAAATGAATTTCAGGTTGCTGGCAGATATGAAAAGTCTTTCATCGACAAATCCTTGCCAGCTGGAATTTATTTTTACACTTTAACCAGCGGAAATTTTACACAAACGAAAAAGATGACCCTCATCAAATAGTTTTATTTAACTCTAGCTGATAACAATTTAGAGAAGTAAAAATCAAAGCCGGCTTTGACCGGCTTTTTTAATCTTATTATCAAAACTCTTCAATCAAAATATTTTTCAACTTGTCCGTCTTTATTTTAACCTCATTAATTTCTATACTTCGACCGATTTTTTTAACCATTCTTAAAATTAAGATTGATTGTTGTATTATTTCTAAAAGAAAGAAGATTTCCTTAACAGTGGTTAAATTTTCATAGAATTTGGCGAATATATAGGTAAAAAATCCAGTCCAAATGGCAAGATATTTGTTTTTAACACCCGGTTAAAACCGAGAAATTCATATTATATAAAAGGTAAGAGGAATAAATGGAAAGAAGAAAAATAACGATTGATGGCAATGAGGCGGCTGCTCACGTTGCGTATCGTGTTAGTGAGGTTATTGCTATTTACCCGATCACACCATCTTCTCCAATGGGAGAGTTTTCAGATGCCTGGTCGGCTGAAAAAGTAAAAAATATTTGGGGAACAGTTCCCAATGTAGTTGAAATGCAAAGTGAAGGCGGCGCAGCCGGTGCAGTTCATGGTTCTTTGCAAACCGGTGCTTTAACAACAACATTTACTGCTTCTCAAGGATTATTTTTAATGATTCCAAATATGTACAAAATTGCCGGTGAATTAACCCCCGCAGTTTTTCATGTAAGTGCAAGATCTATTGCCGCTCAGGCACTTTCAATTTTTGGTGATCATAGTGATGTTATGTCTACTCGCCAAACCGGTTTTGGTTTGATTTGTTCAAACTCAGTTCAAGAAGTAATGGATACTGCATTGATTGCACATAGTGCTTCATTGGAATCGAGAATTCCATTCGTTCATTTCTTTGATGGATTTAGAACTTCGCACGAAGTTGTTAAAATTGAAGAGTTAACAAATGAAGATATAGCCGCATTGATTGATAATGAAAAAGTAAAAGAATTTAAAGAAAGAGCTTTAACTCCGGAGAATCCGGTTTTAAGGGGAACTGCTCAAAATCCGGATGTATATTTTCAAGGAAGAGAAACCGTCAATAAATTTTATAATGCTTGTCCTGATATTGTTCAAAATGCAATGGACAAATTTGCAAAAGTAACCGGCAGGAAATATAATTTATTCGATTATTACGGTGCGCCTGATGCAAAGCATGTTGTAATTCTGATGGGTTCAGGAGCTGAAACTGCGGAAGAAACAATTGATTATATGATGGGTAAGTTGAACGAAAAAGTTGGAATTATTAAAGTTAGATTATATCGACCATTTTCAATTAAGCATTTTATTTCTGCAATTCCTAAAACAGTTGAAAAAATTTCAGTACTTGATAGAACTAAAGAACCTGGTTCTATTGGTGAACCATTATATCTCGATGTAGTGACTGCTATTTCTGAGGCAATGTCATCTGATAATCCGCCGTTTTCTAAAATGCCAAAGATTTTTGGCGGTAGATATGGATTATCATCAAAAGAATTTACACCGGCTATGGTTAAAGCTGTTTTTGATGATTTAAAGAATACACAACCAAAAAATCATTTTACAGTTGGTATTAATGATGACGTTACATTTACAAGTCTGAACTATGATGATAAATTTATAATCGAAGGCAGTGATGTGGTTCGATGCTTGTTTTACGGATTAGGTTCTGATGGAACAGTTGGTGCAAATAAAAATTCAATAAAAATTATTGGTGAAGAAACAGAAAATTTTGCTCAAGGATATTTTGTTTATGATTCCAAAAAATCCGGAACCACAACTGTTTCACATCTTCGATTTGGAAAAAATCCTATCCGTTCCACTTATTTAGTTCAATCCGCAAAATTTGTTGGCTGTCATGTATTTGTCCAGCTTGAAAAATCTGATGTGCTTGCAAATATCGATGAAGGCGGAACATTTTTACTTAACAGTCCATATTCAAAAGTTGAAACATGGGATAAACTTCCTAAGAAAGTACAGCAACAAATTATCGATAAGAAATTAAATTTTTATGTTATTGATGGTTATGCAGTAGCAAATAAAACCGGTATGGGAGGACGTGTAAACACAATTATGCAAACTTGCTTCTTTGCTATTTCTGGAATCCTTCCATCAAAAGAAGAAGCGATTGAACAAATAAAAAAATCTATTAAAAAAACTTACGGATCTAAAGGCGAGGAAATAGTTAAAAAGAATTTTGAAGCAGTTGATCAAACTTTAGAAAATTTATTTTTAATTGATTATCCTAAAACTGTTACAAGTTCAATCGAATTGCCGCCTGTAGTTCCGGTTGAAGCGCCGGATTATGTTCGTAATACACTTGCAAAAATTATGGAAGGCAAAGGTGATTTTGTAAATGTAAGCGAAATGCCTGTTGACGGAACTTTTCCAACTGCTACAACTCAATGGGAAAAAAGAAATATCGCGCTTGAAGTTCCGGCATGGGATGCCGAATGGTGTATTCAATGCGGTAAATGTGCTATGGTCTGTCCGCATGCTTGTATTCGAATAAAAGCATACGATAAAGAATTATTAAAAGATGCACCTGCAACATTCAAATACATGGATTCAAAAGGAAAAGAATTTCCTGATAATTCTGCTTATACAATTCAAGTTGCAGTAGAAGATTGTACCGGATGTGAATTATGCGTAGAAGTTTGTCCCGCAAAGAACAAACGCGAAACTCGTTTCAAAGCACTGAACATGGTGCCGCAAATTCCAGTTAGAGAACAAGAAAGAAAAAATTGGAATTTCTTTCTTACAATTCCCGAAGTTGATAGAAGATTTATTAACACAGGAGTTATTAAAGCACAACAGTTACAACAACCGTTATTTGAATTCAGCGGTGCTTGCAGCGGCTGCGGTGAAACTCCTTATGTAAAATTAGTTTCACAATTGTTTGGTGATAGAACTGTTGTAGCTAATGCGACCGGTTGTTCATCTATTTATGGAGGTAACCTTCCAACAACTCCTTGGGCAAAGAATAATAATGGAAGAGGGCCGGCATGGTCGAATTCTTTATTTGAAGATAATGCTGAATTCGGATTTGGAATGAGATTAGCAATCGATAAACAAAATCAATTCGCAAAAGAATTAGTTTTGAAATTCAAAGATGAAATCGGAAACGAATTTGCTAATTCAATTATAAATGCAGTACAAAAAGATGAAGTTGGAATTTATGATCAGCGTGAAAGAGTTGAAGAGCTGAAAAAGAAATTACAAAACATTAAATCGGATGATGCAAAAAAACTTCTAGAAGTCGCTGATTATTTGGTAAAGAAATCCGTTTGGATAATTGGCGGTGATGGCTGGGCTTATGATATTGGTTACGGAGGTTTAGATCACGTTATGGCTTCAGGTAAAAACGTAAATATTCTTGTACTCGATACCGAAGTATATTCTAACACCGGCGGACAAATGTCAAAAGCAACCGGAATGGGTGCAGTTGCAAAATTTGCTGCAGCAGGTAAACCTACTGCTAAGAAAGATCTTTCTATGATGGCAATGACTTATGGAAATGTATATGTAGCAAAAGTTGCCATGGGCTCTAATGATGTTCAAACTTTAAGAGCATTTATAGAAGCAGAAGCGTATGATGGACCTTCTTTAATTATTGCTTATAGCCATTGCATTGCACACGGAATTAATATGGCAAAAGGATTAGAAAGTCAAAAACTTGCGGTTGATAGCGGGTACTGGCCTCTGTTCAGGTATAATCCGGAAAGCGCACTTGAAGGAAAGAATCCATTGAAGTTAGATTCAAAAGCACCAAAAATTAAACTTGAAGATTACATCTACAAAGAAACACGTTATAAAATGTTAACAAAGTCTCATCCAAATGAAGCTAAAAAACTTTTAGCAGGTGCTCAAGAGGAAGTGATTAAAAAATGGAAATTTTATGAACAGATGGCTTCTTTTGAAGTAGGATCGAATGGAAGCAGTGATAAAAAAGAAGAAGTAAAGAACTAACTTTTTGAATTAAGTTCTGAATTTCAAAAATTCAGGTTAAGAAAATAGGAGTAATAATGGATCTTACTACAACTTACATGGGATTGAAATTAAAAAATCCGATTGTTCCCTCTGCATCTCCATTATCACAAAATGTTGATACAGTTAAAGCTATGGAAGATGCCGGTGCGTCTGCAATCGTTGTTTATTCTCTCTTTGAAGAACAGATTACACATGAATCCGGAGAACTAGATCATTATCTTACACACGGTACCGAAAGTTATGCTGAAGCGCTAAGCTATTTTCCGGAACAGAAACAATACAACCTTGGACCATATGAATATTTAGATCATATAGCCAAATTAAAAAAGACTGTTGATATACCAGTCATTGGAAGTTTGAACGGTGTAAGTACCGGCGGTTGGGTTAAATATGCAAAGAATATTGAACAAGCCGGGGCAGATGCTCTTGAATTGAATGTTTACTATGTTGCTACCGATCCAAATCTTTCTTCTATTGGTATAGAAAATATGTACATTGATGTTTTAAAGGGAGTTAAGAAAAATCTGAAAATACCAGTTGCAATAAAATTAAGTCCTTTCTTTTCTTCAATGTCTAACATGGCTGTTAAATTAGATCAAGCCGGTGCAGATGCGTTGGTCTTATTCAATAGATTTTATCAGCCGGATTTTGATTTAGAAAAATTAGAAGTTGTTCCAAATTTACTTTTGAGTACAAACTGGGAAATGCGTCTTCCTTTAAGATGGATTGCAATACTTTATAATAACATAAAAGCAAGTTTAGGTGCAACAAGTGGAATTCATTCGCATACTGATGTTATAAAAGTAATAATGGCCGGAGCCGATGTTGCAATGATGGCATCCGAACTGCTGTTAAACGGTATTAACAGAATTAAAAAAATACAAGAAGGTATGGAGCAATGGATGAATGAGAACGAATACTCATCTTTAGAAATGATGAAGGGTAGTATGAGTCAGAAAAAAATTGCTCAACCGGCTGCATTCGAACGTGCAAATTACATGAAAACACTTCAGAGCTATAAAGTTTAATCTTACTAATATTGTATTTAATACTAAGCCATCAAGTTAATAATGCTTGATGGCTTTTTTTTATGTTATATCTTCACTTCTTATTTTATATTAGTGCAACACTATTCGCGAATTTAACTTCAAAAGAAAATGAATTTATATCTAAACATTTTTATGACCTCCTTCTAAGGTTAAAACTGGAAACAATTATGCAAAAATTAAATCCGCATAAAGTAGTTTTAATAACCGGTGCAAATAAAGGAATCGGTTACGAAATATCATTTCAACTTGGTAAAAAAGGTTTGCAAGTTGTTCTTACCGGACGAGATGAGGGAAAAGGAAATACAGCACTTGCTTCTCTTTCTAAACTTGGAATTAAAGCAACATTTATTAAAATGGATATTTATAATCCGCAAAGTATTAAGGAAGCGTCTCAAGAATTTGGAAAAAAATTTGATGTACTTGATATTCTTATAAACAATGCGGCGGTATTACTCGATACTTCAAAAGATATTTTGGAATTGGAATATGAAGTAATCAACCAATCACTTAGAAACAATACAATTGGTTCAATACTTGTAACTCAGACATTTTTAAAATTTATGCCTAACGATAGCAGAATAATAAATATCTCAAGTGAAGCCGGCTCATTACAATCAATGGGCACATATGCACCAGCATACAGTATTTCTAAAACTGCGCTGAATGCTGCTACAAAACAATTTGCTGCTGCACTTCATCACAGAAATATTTCTGTTAATTCTGTTTGTCCGGGATGGGTGAGGACTGATATGGGCGGACACACTGCAACACGTTCTGTTCAGAAAGGAGCCGAAACGGCAGTATGGCTTGCAACCGAAGCTCCTCAAAGTTTAACCGGTAAATTTTTACGCGATAAAAAAGAAATTGATTGGTAATAAAAACTCTTATCGGAGAATTAAATGAAAATAAAAATTGTGTTACTAATATTAGTTTCATTTTCAATCAAACTGATACCACAGGAAATAAATAAAATTTATCCGGATCTGGAAAAACTTTGTAAAGATTTACACGCCCAACCTGAATTATCACTTAAAGAAGAAAAAACTTCCGAGCGTGTTGCAAATGAATTAAGAAAAATTGGTTTTGATGTAACTGAAAAATTTGCCGGTTATGGTTTTGTCGGTATTTATAAAAATGGTGATGGTAAAAGAATTTTATTAAGAACAGATCTGGATGCACTTCCGATTGAAGAAAAAACCAATTTACCTTTTACAAGCAAGCACAATGGAATAATGCATGCCTGCGGACATGATATACACATGACTGTATTTGTTGGTACAGCTAAATTATTAGTCGAAAACAAAAATCAATGGAAAGGTACACTAATAATGGTAGGTCAACCGGCAGAAGAAATAGGCAAAGGTGCAAAGATGTTAATTGATGCCGGTTTATATGAAAAGTTTGGTGTTCCGGATTATGCATTAGCAATTCATGTCACTCCGGCTCAGAAATCGGGTTCTATCGCATATTGTCCCGGCAATGCAATGTCTGATGCAACAAGTGTTACTATCAAAGTAAACGGAATTGGCGGTCATGGTGCAAGTCCTCAACTTACAATTGATCCAATTGTAATGTCAGCTCAAATGATTTTGAGTTATCAGACAATTATTAGCCGGGAAATTTCACCATTTGATCCGGCTGTAATAACGGTTGGCTACGTTAAAGGTGGAACGAAACATAACATCATTCCCGATGAAGTTGAAATGGGTTTAACAATTCGAACATTTAATGATGATGTGAAAACGAAAATATTATCATCGCTAAAAAGCAGAACAGAAAAAATTGCTGAAAGCTTTGGAGTGGTAAAAGAAAAAATGCCGGAAATAATCATAGCAGAACAAACTCCCTATGTCTACAATAATCCTCAGCTCGTAGAAAAATTAATACCGGTGTTGAAAAAGGAATTAGGAAATAAAAATGTTATTCAAACAATACCTTGGTCGGCATCAGAAGATTTCTCTCAATATAGCCGGACTGTTCACAAGGTACCTTCATTTTTAATATGGGTTGGAACTGCATCTGAAGATGATTGGAAAAGAAAAGAAAAAGGCGAAAGCATTCCTTTTGTGCATTCGCCTAATTTCAACCCGGATTATATGGTAACTATAAAAACCGGTTTACTAAGCTTATATTGTTCTTCATTAGAACTATTTTTAAAATAAGACAATTGAAACAGTTAGGTTTTTGCTGCTTCTTCTTTTTCAACTTTAACGCTTTCAACTTTTGGATACAAATAATTATACATGATAATGAAATAAGCTGCACATAGAACCAACAAAATAAATCCATAAAGAAATAAAGTTGGCTTGCCGGTCAAGATTAATTCCATTTTTGTTAAGTTAACTTCGCTTGGTATTTTTCCAGCATAGCTAACAACTTCAGCTCGGTGCATATATACAAAATTGCCTAATTCATCCTGGTATTTAAAAAAGCTCTTTCCAACTTGTTCATTGAAAAACTTTTCTGCAGATTTTTTATCATTGGATAAAATCAACACCAAATATTGATTTCCTTTTTCCAGATAATCTTTACGAGCGTCAAGTAAATAGTTTAAGTTTTTTTGACTGACAATTTTAATAATATTCAAATATGCTAAGCTGTCAAGAAATGTAGTATTGCGTTCAGTCTGTCTTATCCATTGATTATTCATTATAGCAAGTTTATCAATCTTTGGTTCATTAATCATATCCTTTAAAATAAAATAGTTGTTAATTGACTCATAGGTTAATTTTTGAGTAAGTGCCAGATTGTCAAGTTCATCATTTAGGATTGAATTATACCTGGTATTGATTTTAGTGAAATAAAGATAAAGAATAATAAGAGAGAGCATTAAAAAAAGTGCGAAGCCGAACAAATATAGTTTTTTGAAACTTGTTTTCATGGTAGCACCTTTAA
>Ga0233421_10000551_pt1 | contig 15155 bp, 12 predicted proteins | sample Watercolumn_Mata_3_FD_182725 | JGI IMG/M metagenome (GOLD analysis project Ga0233421, IMG submission 182725) | Freshwater microbial communities from Lake Matano, South Sulawesi, Indonesia - Watercolumn_Matano_2014_107_MG | ecosystem: Environmental > Aquatic > Freshwater > Lake | place... | reverse complement strand
CGGAGGTGCGCCCGGGGTCTATTCCGCACGCTACGCGCCCGTGCCGCCCGGAAAATCGCCGACGTATGAGGACAATATCCGGCATTTGCTCAAAGAAATGGGCAGCATCGGAGACAGGAAGGCACTTTTCAGAACGGTCATCTCGCTCAAGGGCAGAATACCCGGGAAAACAGGAAAAATCGATTTCGATATCACGGTCGATGGCTCGATCGATGGTGAAATCGCATCGGAAAAAGCAGGCACGAACGGCTTCGGTTACGATCCTGTTTTCCTCATACCGGAACTTCAGTTGACATTTGCCCAGATGAGTATGGAGGAAAAAAACCGCCTGAGCCATCGTTCAATAGCGGTCAGGAAAGCCAAGGAAGCATTGCGCAGCCTTCTCTCGGAATGATCGCCCGGATGATCATTCCTCCAAAACGGTCCGGACATTTTTTCTGAGCGAAAATACGGCAGTCAGGAACACGCAACCATGCAGACGACCTGACCAGAACTGTCGCAGGCGTGCGCCCGAGCCCTTGTATATAGGGCCTTCTGTATTACCTTGTAGCAGAATGCAGACAAGACAAGGCAACATAACCGACGGCAATATGCGGTTCGAAACCCTCGCAATCCATGACGGACAGACCCCCGATCCCGGTACTGGATCGGTTACCGTTCCGGTTTTCCAGTCCTCGACATTCGAGCGGGAAGACCTCTACCACCATCGCGAGTTCTTCTATTCGAGAATCGGCAATCCCACGCGTCAGGCACTCGAATCGTCTCTTGCACTGCTTGAAAACGCACGGTTCGGACTGGCTTTTGCTTCCGGTGTTGCGGCCACCATGGCGGCACTGCAGGTGCTCAGGCCCGGAGAACATGTGGTTTCAGGCATCGATATCTACGGTGGCACCTACAGGATATTCGAACAGTTGCTGCGGCCCTGGGGTATTTCGATCAGCTACGCTGAAGATGAATCGACCGAAAGCTACGAAGCATGCATCAGACCCGAGACCAGGCTCCTGTGGATTGAAAGTCCCAGCAATCCACTGCTTGGACTTTCCGATATCCGGGCACTGTCCGCCATGGCCAGACAAAAAGGAATCCTGACTGCAGTCGACAATACCTTCGCAAGCCCGTATTTCCAGCTCCCGCTCGAACTCGGCGCGGACATCGTGGTGCACAGCACGACAAAATACCTCGGCGGCCACAGCGACGTGATCGGCGGTGCCGTGGTCATGAACGATGCAGCGCTGCACAAAACCATAAAAAACTACCAGGCCGCAGCCGGAGCAATTCCCGGTCCCTGGGACTGCTGGCTCGTCATGCGAGGCATAAAAACGCTGAAGATCCGCATGAAGGAGCATGAGGTGAACGCCATGCATCTCGCACGGCTGCTCGAGGCGCACCCGGCAGTCGAGCGGGTAAGCTATCCCGGTCTGCCGTCACATCCGCACCACGACCTGGCGAAGCGTCAGATGACCGGGTTCGGCGGCATGCTGACCTTCGCACTGAAGGGAGGGCTTCCGGCTGTTGAGACGCTGCTCGGGGGACTGAAGCTCTTTACCCTTGCCGACAGTCTCGGAGGAGTCGAATCCCTCGTCGCCTCCCCTTCGAAAATGACCCTCGGCGCGCTTTCTGCCGAAGAACGCAGGAAACGCGGCTGCAGCGACAATCTGGTGCGCATGTCGGCGGGACTTGAACATGCCCTTGATCTCGAAGCCGACCTTCTTCAGGCGCTTGCAGCCATCACGAAATGATGGTTTGCATCCGGCAAGCCGGTAAAACAGGACAGCAGGTCAGGGCAAATTCCAGCACAAATCGATCGGAACATGCATGAAATGCCACAAAAAATCACTATACAGGTAAACGGGGAACCGCATACCCTGTTTTCCGGTTCATCGGTAAACGACCTGCTCTCCGACATCGGCTCGGACGGCAAAACCGTCGCAACCTTGATCAACAACCGCATCGTCCGGCCTGAAAATCGCCGGAACTGCAGGCTCGAGAATGGCGACCACGTCGAGATACTGATCTTTGCCGGTGGGGGCTAACCGTTGTAACAACATCTATGGATTCACTGCAATTAGGCTCTTATACATTTTCTTCACGGCTGATCCTCGGCACCGGCAAGTTCAGCAGTACAACCGTCATGCTCGATGCCGTAAAGGCCTCCGGATCTCAACTCGTAACGGTGGCATTACGGCGCTTCAACCGTGAACAGCCCGGAGACGACCTTTTCTCCCCCCTTGCCTCCATTCCAGGCATCACGCTCATGCCGAACACATCGGGAGCATCGACCGCTGCAGAAGCCGTGCAGGCAGCAAGAATAGCCCGCGAACTTTCCGGAAGCCCGTTCATCAAGGTTGAAATCCATCCCAACCCGCAGCATCTCATGCCGGACCCGATCGAGACCTATGAAGCCTCGAAAATCCTGGCAAAAGAGGGGTTCATGGTCATGCCATACATTCCGGCAGACCCGGTGCTTGCAAAACGGCTCGAAGAGGCAGGCTGTGCATCGGTCATGCCGCTCGGTTCGGCGATCGGAAGCGGTCAGGGACTTGCGACGGCGGAAATGCTCGACATTATCATACGGGAAAGCACCATTCCCGTCATTGTCGACGCAGGCATCCGCTCCCCCTCCGAAGCAGGGCTGGCCATGGAGATGGGCTGTGCTGCCGTTCTGGTGAACAGTGCCGTCGCTGTTTCAGGAAATCCCCCTCTCATGGCCGAAGCTTTCGCCGAAGCTGTCGGGGCAGGAAGAAAAGCGTTCCGTGCAGGCATCATGGAAAAAAGCGGCATTGCTGCAGCAACAAGCCCACTCACCTCTTTCCTGGGGTCAGGAACATGAACACACTGCCAGGATGGCTTGAGGCTGGAGCCGGCGAGTCCCGCTTCAGAACCATGCTCTCGCCGGATTCGCCGTACAGTCTCGAGCAGCTTGCTGCAGCTTCGAGAGCCATTACCATGCGCCGGTTCGGCCGCACCATGACGCTTTACGCGCCGCTCTACCTTTCGAATCACTGCCCGAGCGGTTGTACATACTGCGGCTTTGCTTCCGACAGGAACACTCCTCGCCGCAGACTCGAACCTGGCGAAATCCGCAAGGAACTTGCAGCCATGAAGCAGCTCGGCATAAGCGACATCCTGCTGCTCACCGGAGAGCGCACCAAAGCAGCCGATTTCAGTTATCTTCGCGATGCCGTGGAAACGACCGCCAAGGCAATGCAGCGCGTTTCGGTGGAGGCGTTTCCCATGAGCGTTGACGAATACCGCGCACTTGCCGGATCGGGATGCACCGGCATTACCATCTACCAGGAAACCTACAATCCGCTGCACTATGCTGAACTGCACCGGTGGGGCCCGAAAAAGAACTACCTCGAAAGGCTTGAAACGCCTTCAAGAGCACTGGAAGCCGGCATGAAAACCGTCGGACTCGGTGTCCTGCTCGGGCTTTCCGATCCGGTCGAGGATGCTCTCATGCTCTACCGCCATATCCGCCACCTCGGGAAAACCTGGTGGCGTGCGGGACTTTCGGTTTCGTTTCCGCGCCTGCGTCCGCAAAACGGAGGCTACGAGCCTCCGTTTCCGGTCAGTGACCGCCAGCTTGCGCGGATGATCTTCGCTTTCCGTATCGCCCTGCCCGACGTCGAGCTTGTTCTCTCGACCCGTGAAAGTCCTTCTTTCCGCAACGGCATGGCAGGACTTGGCATTACGCGCATGAGTATTGCAAGCCGTACCACGGTAGGAGGTTATCACGAAACGGAAACCGGTGAGAAAGGCCAGTTCGAGATATTCGACGACAGGAGTGCCGGAGCATTCTGCAATGCCCTCAGGGAAAAAAACATCGAACCGGTCTTCAAGAACTGGGAACACGCCTATAACGGCCCGTCAAATACCGGTATCGATCAGACGATAACGAGCATGAACCGGGAATGCTGAACGAGCAGCAACGAAACCGCTATGCACGGCACCTTTCCCTCGCTGAAATCGGCGAGAAAGGCCAGGAACAGCTGCTGCAGGCAAAGGTACTGGTCGTTGGGGCGGGAGGACTCGGCTCTCCTGCCGCACTCTACCTCGCTGCTGCAGGCATCGGCACCATCGGTCTCGTGGACGGGGACACGGTGGATCTCAGCAACCTGCAGCGCCAGATACTGCACACAACCGAAGCTGTCTGCACACTGAAAGTCACATCAGCCGCCGAGAGGCTGCATGCGCTCAATCCTGAAACCCGGCTGACGCTGCACCCCTACCATCTCGGAGACGGCAATGCGGTGGAGCTTATCTCCCGGTACGATTTCGTCATCGATGCAACGGACCGTTTCGGAACAAAATTCCTGATTGCAAAGGCCTGCAACAAAACGGCAAAACCTTACTCGCATGCAGGAATAACACAATTCTACGGTCAGACCATGACGGTCTGGCCAGGCAGGACCGCATGTGTCGGATGCGTTTTCCATGAACCCGGAACGAGAGAAGACGGAATGCAGCAAGGCCCTCTCGGCGTACTGCCCGGTGTCATGGGTGCCATACAGGCCACAGAAGCCATAAAATGCCTGCTTTCGATCGGCCAGCCGCTGTTCAATACGATGCTCACCTATGATGCCCTTGCGATGAACCTGCGCAGAGTACCTGTTCATCGCGATCCGCAATGCCCACTCTGCGGAAATCCATCAATTAAAATGTGCTGAATTCTCGAAGAATTAATTAACAATTGTTATAATTAAAATCAAGAAAACTCCTGAACAAGGGGGCCGATACCTGATACTCCGTTTTCATTCGTGTCCTGCAGTATGGCAATGAACAGCATATGGCCGATCAACGACGCTCCCGGCACTTTCCGTTACACGTCATCCTGGAGTCCATCTCGTCCCTTTTGCAGCGACCGGACCTTCCATTCAGACCCGCAACGCTTACGAAGCAACAGCCAGACCACATCATGAAGCAGCAGGATAGCACCTCCTATCTTTTCGGGGGAAACGCCCCATATATCGAAGACCTTTACGAGGCATACCTTGAAAATCCGGGTTCGGTTCCGGAAAACTGGCGAGCCTACTTCGATGCCATGCAGCATGTTCCGGCTGCCGACGGCAGCGACAGCCGCGACATCGCCCACTCGCCGGTACAAGAATCATTTGCCGAACGGGCCCGGCTTGGCCCTATCTGCAAGGTTGTGGCAAGCCCCGATGCAGAGCTCGGACGCAAGCGGGTTTCGGTGCAGAAGCTGATTGCCGCCTACCGCAATATCGGTTCGCGCTGGGCGGACCTCGACCCCCTGAAACGCCAGGAAAGGCCGGAACTGCCTGATCTCGAACCATCGTTCTACGGGTTTTCCGATACCGACATGGATATTGTCTTCAACACAAGCAATACCTATTTCGGAAGCGAAACCATGCCGCTGCGCGAACTGCTCGGGAATCTCAGGGAAACATACTGCGGAACGCTCGGCATCGAGTTCATGTACATCACCGACCAGACCGAAAAACGGTGGTGGCAGGCTAAGTTCGAGACCATCCGTGCAAAACCCGATTTCAGGCCGGACAGGAAAAAACACATTCTCGAGCGGCTTACCGCAGCTGAAGGGTTCGAACGGTACCTGCACACTCGATTTATAGGCCAGAAACGCTTCTCCCTCGAGGGCGGCGAGAGCTTTATTCCTGCCATGGACGAGATCATCCAGCGCGCCGGCAAAGCCGGCGTCCAGGAAATCGTGATCGGCATGGCGCATCGGGGGCGCCTGAATGTCCTGGTAAACATCATGGGCAAGAATCCGCTCGACCTGTTTGCGGAATTCGAAGGCAAGCATGCAGGAAACCTTCCTTCGGGCGATGTCAAGTACCATCAGGGATTCACCAGCGATATCGCGACACCCGGAGGACCAGTCAATCTGTCGCTCGCCTTCAATCCTTCCCATCTCGAAATCGTGAACCCCGTTGTCGAGGGAGCCGTCAAGGCCCGTCAGATCAGACGCGGAGACAGGGACGGCTCTCAGGTGCTCCCGATCCTGGTCCACGGCGATGCGGCATTCGCCTGCCAGGGTGTCGTCATGGAAACCCTCAACCTTGCCCTCACCAGGGGATACGGCACAGGGGGAACCGTGCACATCGTCATCAACAACCAGATCGGGTTCACGACATCCGACCCCAGGGACAGCAGGTCGACAACCTACTGCACCGATGTCGTCAAGATGATCGAGGCTCCGGTCCTGCACGTCAACGAGGATGATCCTGAAGCCGTTGTACTGGCGGCACAGATGGCTCTGGATTACCGCCAGGCATTCAAGCGAGATGTCGTCATCGACATCATCTGCTTCAGAAAACTGGGCCATAACGAACAGGATACCCCTGCCATGACCCAACCCCTGATGTACAAGAAAATCGACAAACATCCCGGAACAAGAAAATGGTATGCAGACCGGCTGGTATCGCAGGGAATCATCAGGGAGGGAGACGCCGACTTGACAAGCAGACAGTTTCGCAAGGATCTCGAAGAGGGGCGTTACACCGCCAACCCTGAGCTTGTCAACAAAACTATTTTTTCCACCGAACCGTCTGCAGGAAGGTCCGGAACGGTTGAAACAGGCGTTCCGCTTTCCGAACTGCAACGCCTTTCAGGCAGGATTACCCGTATCCCTGAACATTTCAGGCTTCATCCGCTGATCGAAAAGGTGCTGAACGACCGTTCGAGGATGGGCCGTGGAGAACAGCCACTCGACTGGGGCATGGGCGAGCATCTCGCGTTCGCCTTGCTTGTTGCAGGAGGCTATCCCGTGCGCATCACCGGACAGGACAGCGGCAGGGGCACCTTTTCGCACCGACACGCCGTCCTGCACGACCAGAACCGGGAAAAGTGGGATTCCGGCATCTACATCCCCCTGCAGAACGTTGCGGACAACCAGGCGCCCTTCACCGTCATCGATTCAGTGCTTTCAGAAGAAGCGGTGCTCGGTTTCGAATACGGATACTCCATATCGGCGCCCGATACGCTGGTAATCTGGGAAGCTCAGTTCGGTGACTTCGCAAACGGGGCCCAGGTGCTGATCGACCAGTTCATCACCTCCGGAGAGGTCAAATGGGGGCTTGCCTCAGGACTCACCCTCATGCTCCCGCACGGCTACGAAGGTCAGGGGCCGGAACACTCATCGGCACGTCCCGAACGATTCCTGCAGCTGTGTGCTGAAAACAACATCAAGGTATGCCAGCCAACCTGCCCTGCACAGGTCTTCCACCTTCTTCGCCGGCAGATGACGACGATGACCCGCAAGCCGCTGGTGATTCTCACGCCAAAATCACTGCTTCGCCACAAGGAAGCTGTTTCCAGGCTTGACGAACTCTCCGGGGGAGAATTCCGTAACATCATCGACGACTCCTCGGCTGATCCGAAAAAAATCACCAGAATGGTGGCCTGTTCCGGCAAGGTGTACTACGACCTGCTGAACAGACGGCGTGAAAACACCATGGAAAATGTCGCCATCATCCGCATCGAACAGCTCTACCCCTTCCCTGTCGACGATTTTTCCGCTGTGCTCCTGCGATATCCCCTGCTGAAGGAGATCGTCTGGTGTCAGGACGAACCGAAAAACCAGGGCTACTGGCGTTTCCTGCAGCATTACATCATGAAAGCCATGAAACCAGGCCAGCTGTTCGGCTATGCCGGACGTCCCGCATCCGCCTCCACCGCATGCGGCTATGCTGCCATGCATGCCCTGCAGCAGAAAGCGCTGCTCGACCAGGCTTATGGGGAATGCACTGTTTTTTTCAACAAATAACATCCACACATGGCAATTATTGACGTCACCATATCCCAGTTATCGGAATCCGTTGCCGAAGCGACGCTGCTGAACTGGAAAAAACAGCCCGGAGATGCCGTAGCTGAAGATGAGGTCCTGTTCGAAGTCGAAACGGACAAGGTGGTTTTCGATGTCCCTTCGCCATCATCCGGAATCCTGTTTGAAATTCTTGTCGGGGACGGCGGCACGATTGTCTCCGGACAGGTGCTGGCAAGAATCGACAGCGAAGGCAAGCCGGCCGCTTCGTCGTCCGCTCCAGCTGCCGAAGAGGAGGCAGAAACCGGAAAAGCTGTCCGGGAGAAAGAGCGCGGTGAAAAGGAGAAAGAAGCCATCGCCATGCCTGCAGCCGCCCGTCTGATGGCGGAAACAGGCCTGAGCAGCGAACAGGTAAGGGGAACCGGCAAACAGGGAAGAATCACCAAGGCTGACGTCCTGGCTGCAATCGCATCCGGCGCCGAACCGGAAGCACCCGTGCCGGTACCGGTGCAGAAGGTCCTTCCGCTTGAGGCTCACCGTGAAATTCCGCTCGTTACTGAACGCCCCGAACAGCGCGTGCCCATGACCCGGCTCAGGGCCCGAATTGCCGAAAGGCTCCTGCAGTCCCAGGCCACGAACGCCATCCTGACGACCTTCAACGAGGTCAACATGCAGCCGGTGCTCGACTTGCGGAACCGCTACCGTGATACCTTCGAAAAGGAACACGGCGTCAAGCTCGGCTTCATGTCCTTTTTCGTCAAGGCAGCGGTGCACGCACTCAGGAAATACCCGGTTCTGAATGCATCGGTTGACGGCAAGGACATCATCTACCACGGCTATTTCGACATCGGCATCGCGGTCAGCTCGCCAAGGGGGCTTGTCGTGCCGATCCTGCGCAATGCAGACCAGATGAGCATAGCGGAAATCGAGCGAAAAATTGTGGACTATTTCGCAAAAGCGAAACTCGGCACGCTCTCGCTCGAAGAACTCACCGGAGGAACCTTCTCGATTTCCAACGGAGGAGTGTTCGGCTCGATGCTCTCCACCCCGATCATCAATCCGCCGCAGTCAGCGATTCTCGGCATCCATGCGACAAAGGAAAGACCGGTTGCGGAAAACGGTGCGATCGTTATCCGTCCGATGAACTATCTGGCCCTTTCCTACGACCACCGTATCATCGACGGCAGGGAAGCGGTTCTCGCCCTCGTCGCAATCAAGGATGCACTGGAAGATCCGGCGCGTCTGTTACTCGATCTTTAAGGGAGAAAAACAACATGAGCAAGCAATTCGACATCATTGTCATCGGCGCGGGCCCCGGTGGCTACATTGCAGCAATCAGGGCCGCACAACTGGGTTTTTCGGTCGCATGCTGCGAATACAACAGGTATGACAGCCCGGAAAACGAACCACGACTCGGAGGCACATGCCTCAACGCGGGCTGCATCCCGCTCAAAGCGCTGGTCGCCTCCTCGGAGGCATATGAAAAAGTAGCCCGCAACCTCTCGAACCACGGCATATCCATCAGCGGAGCCAGCATCGATATTGCCACCATGCAGCAGCGCAAGGAGGAAATCGTTACGAAAATGACTGCGGGCATCCAGTTCCTGTTCAGGAAAAACAAGATCACCCTGCTCAAGGGAAGGGCGTCCTTTGCCGGCAGAACTGAAGCCGGCTTCCGCATAACCATCGGCGGCAAGGACGGCGAAGAGGAGGTGATCGCCCGGAAAGTCATCATCGCAACCGGTTCGAAACCACGGCATATCCCCAATGTACAGGTTGACAACATCACGATCTGCGATAACGAAGGGGCACTGAAATTCACCGGCGTTCCAAAAAAACTCGGTGTGATCGGAGCAGGTGTCATCGGACTTGAACTGGGTTCCGTCTGGTGCCGGCTCGGTGCCGAAGTCAGTATACTTGAGGTCATGCCCTCATTTCTCGGCAGCGCGGACGAAAGCGTGTCGAGGGAAGCCTCGAAACTCTTCAAAAAACAGGGCCTCCATATCAGGCTCGGCGTCAGGATAGGACAGGCAAAAACCGGCTCGAACGGTGTCAGCGTCGCCTATACCGATGACCAGGGTGCCGAGCACCTGCTTGAATGTGACAAACTCATCGTCTCCGTCGGTCGAGTACCCAATACCGATCTGCTCAACCTCGAAGCGGTCGGTCTGCAGACAGACGAACGGGGATTCATTCCGGTCAACGATCATTGCGCAACCGCCGCCAGCGGCATCTATGCGATCGGTGACGTCGTCAGGGGGCCCATGCTGGCGCACAAGGCCGAAGATGAGGGCGTGATGGTTGCCGAACTGCTTGCCGGCCAGAAGCCGCACCTCAACTACAACAGCATGCCGTGGGTCATGTACACCACACCCGAAATCGCCTGGGTGGGAAAGACCGAGCAGCAGCTGCGCAGCGAAGGACACGAGTACCGGAGCGGCCAGTTTCCGTTTGCCGCCAACGGCAGGGCGCTCGGGCTCGGCGATGCGGAAGGGTTTGTGAAAATGCTGGCCGATGCGAAAACCGATGAGATTCTCGGCGTGCACATTATCGGTGCCAACGCTTCGGATCTGATCGCGGAAGCTGCGCTCGCCATGGAATTCAGGGCTTCGTCCGAAGATATTGCCCGAACCTGCCATCCGCACCCGAGCCTTTCGGAAGCGATCCGCGAAGCTGCGCTTGCCATCGACAAGAGGGCGCTGAACATGTAAGGAAAAGTACCCGCGTCGTACCCGGAAACAAATCCTCTGGCCGGGTACGACACGCGTGAAAACCGCTTATCGGCGTTTTTTTCGGTGACCGGAAAAATAGGGGGGATCGTTCCGGAGATCATGCCTTGGTTTCGATTTCCCCGACATGGCTGCATAACCCTGCGAACGATCATCCAGCTTCGAAAGCCTCAACTGGCGTCCGCATACCCGAACCTTGCGAAGCTCATGAAACACGTCGTTCGGCATGCCAGCCGGAAGCTCCACGGTACTGAAGGTATCGTTCACTGAAATCCTGCCTACCGCTTCGGGATCGAGCCCGATTTCATTGATGATCGCTCCGAGAATATTGCCGGCCTTGACTCCGTGCGCACTGCCAACCTCGAGCCGGTAGGATTCGCGCGCTTCATCGGCATAGAGTCCGTCGGTTTTCTGTTTTCTTGCAGGCCCGCGCTCCTTTTCATGCCTTTCGTACTTTTCATGCCGTTCACGCCCTTCCTGCCGCATGGCCCTCTCGGGTTTTGCTGAAAGCAGCAGCGGCGTCTCTCCCTGAAAAAGCGAGGCAAGGGCTGCTGCCGCCTCTATTTCAGCAACATCGTGTTCGTGGCAGTACTGTTCGAGAAGACGAACGTAGAAATCGAGGTCCTCCGCAGCGATGGTATCGGTAATACGCTGCTTGAACTTTGCAATGCGCTTGTCGTTGATAATCTCGGTCGATGGCAGCTCCATCAGCTCGATACGCTTGCGGGTTGCCTTTTCGATGGCGTACAGCATGTTTTTCTCTCTTGGCGAAACAAACAGGATCGCCTCGCCGCTTCTTCCGGCACGACCGGTTCTGCCGATGCGGTGGACATACGATTCCGTATCTGAAGGGATATCATAGTTGATCACATGGCTGATGCGTTCGACATCGAGGCCCCGCGCCGCAACATCGGTGGCGATAACGATATTGAGCGAGCCGTCCCTGAGCTGTTCCACGGTGCGTTCACGCTGGTTCTGCGCCATATCGCCGTTCAGGGCTGCCGCCGCATACCCCCTGGCCTGAAGCTTTTCAGCAAGTTCGAGCGTCATGGTCTTGGTGCGCACAAAAATGATCATGCCCTCGAAGGGTTCGACCTCGAGAATCCTGGTCAGCACATCGAGCTTGTGGCTTCCGCCCACAATCCAGTAACGCTGCCGGATAGTTTCGACCGTGGTGGTTTTCGACCGGATGGTGATCTCCGCAGGACTCTTCAGGTGCTTCTGGGCGATGCGACGGATCGGTGAGGGCATGGTTGCCGAGAAAAGCGCCACCTGACGGCTCTCCGGTGTCTGGTCGAGAATCCACTCGACATCCTCGATAAAGCCCATGCGCAGCATCTCGTCCGCCTCATCGAGCACCAGACACTGCAGGCCGTCGAGCGAGAGCGACCCTCGCCGCATATGGTCCATGACCCTGCCGGGCGTGCCGACAACGACATGCACGCCGCGTTTCAGCATGCGGAGCTGGGTGCCGTAATCCTGGCCGCCATAGATAGGCAGCACGTGAAACCCTTTGAGATACTCTGCATACCGGTGAAACGCCTCGGCAACCTGGATGGCGAGTTCGCGGGTCGGAGTCAGCACCAGCGCCTGGGGTTCGGTTCTCGACAGCACAATATTCGACAGCACCGGGAGCGCGAAAGCTGCGGTTTTGCCCGTTCCGGTCTGCGCCTGGCCAAGCACGTCCTGGCCGTCCAGAAGCAGCGGAATGGTTTGCGCCTGGATCGGCGTAGGTTTCTCGTAGCCTACCTCTTCAAGCGCCCTGAGCAGGGGTTCGGCAAGCTCCAGATCGCTGAAATGCAGCGAAATGGCATTTTCTTCTTCCTTCATACGTTTCTTTTCCTGTAAAAAAATTATTGGACAATGCACGAGGCATTCACTGATGTGGCAGCAATGCAGGAAAGGAATGATCTGAAGGAGAGTTCATCCGGCAGGAAAAAAATCCTTGCAAACAGGTTGACAGCAACGATCTGTAAAACAGCAGAGTCAGGACACCTGATCTTTCTTAGCATCTTCGCCACGCGCTCAAATGCAGTTCTGTAGATACGAATTAATCCTGTCAATTGCGAATCTTATTTACTTCCCTGCAGGTGCTCCTGAGAAAGCACGGGAAACGGCAGTCCGGGAAAGCTTCATGATGCACGCGGGAACATCCTGCAAGAACCATCAATTCCCCCGCCCCCGAGATGCCTCGACAAACCGGACAGAACACAGCTCGCGATACACTGCACCCGAAGGATACAGCAATGACTCATACAGACAGATGCGGTCGAACGTCCCAGGCCAGAAAACAATGCGCGGTTCCGGCAAAATTCCCGAAACAGCTTCTGGCCTGAAGCGTGCTACCGTCATGTGCAGGAAAAAGTCGTGATCGGCTTCAGCAGAAAAGCCAAGGGCAAGCTCACGCCTGAGCTGAAGGAGATGCAGCGGAGCTTTGGCCGTCGCCCAGAGCAGGCGGGGCTTTCGCCGCGACGGACCTGGAGAGAGCGAATTGAAAACAACAGAAAAACACGGATACCGCAATGCTGTTTCCGAAATCACCGCGCAAACTGGCCCGATATCCGGGCACTGCCAGGGTGGCACCAGAGTGACATGCAGATGTTCCGGAGCAGTCCAGCGGAAAGGAAAACCGGAATAAAGCGATCTGGACTGCAGCACAGCCTCCTGCAGTCCGGCAGGAGCCGGCAGTCCGAGAAACACCCTGCGGAAACCGTCCTTCACGGGAAACAGGCTGGCGTCAGCACTCGATATCCTGCTCCTTCTGCATGCGCGCAGGCACATTGAAGAGCAGGCTGGTCAGCACCGGAAGAAAAAAAACCGCGACCGTAACCGCAGAGGTCAGCACATCGGCTTCATGGCCGGCGAGAAAACGGCCCAGATACGAAGCAGGATAAGCATGCTCGAAAAGCGAAAGCGACAGCTTCACGCCGAGAAGAGCCAGCACGACAAACGCGCAGGTCTCCAGAAAAGGGTACTGTTCCATCAGGAGCACGAACCCCTGGGCGACAAAACGCATGGCAAGAATGCCGATGAACACGCCGAGCCATATCAGGAGGATGTTCTCGCTGAAGGCCACGGCGGCAAACACGTTATCGATGGAAAAAGCGAGATCCATCAGCTCGATCAGGATAACCGTGGACCAGAACGTACCGAGAGCTCCCACCGTGAGACGGTAGAACCAATTCTCCTGCTTGTCGAAATAGTCGTCCGAGCTATCCGCGGTCTTCCTGCCCTGCCACCACTTCGCGACAAGATAGAGCAGATAGAGACCACCGAATGGCTTCAGCCACCATACCTGCACCAGCGCAGCGGCAAAAAGAAGACAGACCCCCCTGAACAGATAGGCCCCGATGATACCGTAACGCAACGCAGCCGAACGCTGTGCGGGAGGAAGATCCATGACCATGGTGGCAAGAACTGCTGCATTGTCAACCGAAAGCAGGCTTTCGATAAGAATCAGGTTCAGCACGACAAGCATCGAGGGAACCGGATGATCGGCGATCTGCCGGAACAGTTCGGGCAAAGAAGAAAAATCCATAAGCGTCAGATCTGTACCTGCATGCCGATTTCAATGACCTGGCCAGAAGGAAGGTCATAGTAACCCGTTGCACTGATGGCATTGCGCATCATGAGCGCATAGAGCTTCTTGCGCCACAGGCTCATTTTTGATTTCAGGCCGGTGACAATCTTTTCACGGTTCAGGAAAAAGCTCGTTGCTTCAAGCCGGAAATGGAAGCCCTGGTGATGGGCCAGTGAAAACACCTGCCGGATGCTCGGCGACTCCATGAAACCGTAACGGGCGATCACCTTGTAGATGCCGTCTCCGTACTTGATGACCTCGACTTTCCTGCTGTTGGGCACCCTTGGAACTCGTTCGGTGCTGAAATGGAAGAACGCCACTTCGGAGTGCAGTATCTTGTTGTGCCGCATGTTGTGCAAGAGCGCGATGGGAATGACATCGGGATTTGCAGTCAGATAAACCGCCTGACCTGTCACCCGCTGCGGAGGCTGCAGCGCCAGGCTCTCGATGAACTCCTCTACGGTAAGCGTCCTGTCCTTGACCTGCTGCAGGAGCAGGCTTCGGCCCTGCTTCCAGGTATAGAGCAGGGTGAAGATGAACAAGCCGATAACGAGCGGAAACCATGCGCCGTGAAGCAGCTTGCTTGCGCTCGCCCCGAAAAACGACAGGTCAATAATGAAAAAGAAGCTGATGAGCAGATCGGTACCCAGCTTGTTCCACTTCCAGATATCCCGGGCAACATAGTAGAACAGCACCGTCGAGATCAGCATGGTGGCCGTCACGGCAACCCCGTACGCTGCGGCAAGCCTGCTCGATGACCCGAAACCGATCACCAGGGCGATCGTCGCGAACATCAGGCTCCAGTTGGCGGCGGGCACATAAATCTGTCCGATATGACCTGCCGAGGTATGCCGAATGGTGAGCCGCGGGAAATAACCGAGCTGGATCGCCTGCTGTGTGAGCGAAAACACCCCTGTAATGAGGGCCTGGGAAGCGATGATGGTTGCTGTCGTCGAGAGAATCACCATGGGAATGAGCCCCCATGAAGGCACCAGAGCATAGAACGGATGATGCGACTCGGACGGGGAAGCCAGAAGCAGCGCGCCCTGACCGAAATAGTTGAGCAGAAGCGCAGGCAGCACGAAGAAAATCCAGGTGATGC
>Ga0233421_10000550_pt1 | contig 15161 bp, 16 predicted proteins | sample Watercolumn_Mata_3_FD_182725 | JGI IMG/M metagenome (GOLD analysis project Ga0233421, IMG submission 182725) | Freshwater microbial communities from Lake Matano, South Sulawesi, Indonesia - Watercolumn_Matano_2014_107_MG | ecosystem: Environmental > Aquatic > Freshwater > Lake | place... | reverse complement strand
TGCTTGACAAGCCGTTCAATATGTTCAGTTCTGGGTTCATTGGGGTGCTCCTTTTTTTGTGGTCTAAGGTAGCACTTGCCTTTCAGTTACTCATTCCTCCGAAACACAACTTTTGAAGATAACTCTGGCGAGGAATACATCCCATAGCGATATCAGTGTTTGATGATTATGAAAAAGGCGTAACACTTTCCAAAAAAGAAAAAGCTGACCTTGAAAAACGCTTGGATCGTTCATCTCACCTGCGTTGGTGGGATATCCGCATCAAGCCTATAACGGTACTTTTATAACGTCCGACTTCCTGAGAAGCTCGTTCCTCTGGTTGAGAACAAGGTGGTTGCGCCGATTCAGCTCACAACCGCCAAAGCTCAGGAGCAGGCTGCAAGGGCGCAGGCTGAACAGGGATCGGCGGCAGCACGGTCGGCGGCTATCAACCTCGATTACACGGTGGTCAAAGCTCCGGTGGCCGGTTATATCGGTCGCATTCCTTTCCGCTCCGGCAATCTTCTGAGCAAAAACCAGGCGCAGGCGCTGACCACCGTGTCGGACGTAGGGCGGATGTATGCCGTTTTCAGCATCAGCGAGGCTGGTTTGGCGACCTTCAGGAAGGTTTATCCCGGCCAGACCATGCAACAGAAGATCGATGCCGTGCCGCCGGTCAGACTGACCCTGTCGGATGGCACGATCTACAAACATGACGGCAGGCTTGAATCTATCAGCGGGGATTTCGACGCCACGACCGGCTCTGTTGGCATGCGGGTGTCGTTTCCGAACGAGGAGCGCCTTCTGCGCAGCGGCAACTCCGGCAAAATCACTCTTATATCAAACTACGATAACGTGATCCTCGTACCGCAGGCTGCCACGGTCGAGTTGCAGGACAAGGTGATGGTGGCACTTCTGACGGCGGGCAACAAGATTGTCAGGCAGGTGATCGGTGTGGCGGGCAGGATCGGCCAGAACTACATTGTCAGCGAAGGGCTGAAACCGGGCGACGTGATTGTGACTGCCGGTATCGAGAAGCTGCAGGACGGCACGGTCATCAAGCCGATGGCTGCGGCTCCGGCCAGCGCCGACGCAGCATCGTTTCCTGCGAAGCAGAATGCTCGTTAAACCGCAGGGCCTATGTTTGAACGTTTCATCTCCCGCCCTGTACTGGCGACGGTAATATCGGTCATACTGGTCATTCTCGGACTGGTCAGCATGACCCAGCTTTCGATCACGCGCTTTCCTGACATCGCTCCGCCGAGCGTTTCGGTGACGGCGAGCTATCCGGGTGCCAACGCTGAGACCGTTGGCCGCACGGTGGCACCACCGATCGAAGAGGCGATCAACGGTGTCGAGAACATGACCTATATGACCTCGACCTCCTCCAACGACGGCTCTCTTTCGATCAACGTCTTTTTCAAGCAGGGCACCAATCCTGACCAGGCGGCGGTCAACGTGCAGAACCGCGTTGCGCAGGCAACCAGCCGCCTGCCCTCTGAGGTAAACCAGATCGGCATTTCGACCATCAAGCGCCAGAACAGTCAGATCATGCTGATCAACCTGTCGAGTAACGTTGCGGCGTTTGATACCAGGTTTTTGCAGAACTATGCCAAAATCAATATCGTCGATGACCTGGCCCGAGTGCCGGGTGTGGGGCAGGTTTCTGTTTACGGTAATATGGATTACGCCATGCGTGTCTGGCTGCGACCCGCGCAGATGGCCGCTTACGGCCTGACGCCGCAGGATGTGTCGGCAGCCATCCAGAGCCAGAACCTCGAAGCTGCCCCCGGTGCGTTCGGCCTGATGAGCAGTGAACCGATGCAGTACGTTATGAAGTATCGGGGTAAGTTCGAGCGCCCTGAAGATTACGAGAACATCGTCGTCCGCGCCAATCCTGACGGCTCACTGCTGCGTCTGAAGGACATCGCCCGAATCGAGTTCAGCGCCTACAACTACACGGTCAACACCAAAGCCAACGGCAAGCCGGGGGTCGTGATGGCGGTTTATCAGGCACCTGGTTCCAACGCCAACAAGGTGGAGACCGAACTGCGCAAGGTGCTCGAAAAGGCTTCCCGTTCGTTTCCGTCAGGCGTCGGGTATTCTATTCCTTTCAGCTCCAAAAAGGTGGTTGACGAGTCGATCGAGCAGGTGCAGCACACCCTTGTCGAGGCTTTCCTGCTGGTGTTTCTCGTGGTATTCCTCTTCTTGCAGGATTTCCGTTCGACGCTCATTCCGGCCATCGCTGTGCCTGTTGCCATCATAGGCACCTTTTTCTTCATGAACCTGTTCGGCTTTTCGATAAACGTTTTGACCCTTTTCGGTCTGGTACTGGCCATCGGCATCGTGGTTGACGACGCTATCGTGGTGGTAGAGGCGGTACACGCAAAGATCGAGGAGACGCACTGGCCAGCCAAAATCGCCACCGTATCGGCCATGCGCGAGATAACCACGGCCATTGTGACCATCACGCTCGTCATGGCCTCGGTGTTCCTTCCGGTGGGATTCCTGCAAGGCTCGACCGGTGTCTTCTATCGCCAGTTTGCCTTCACGCTGGCTATAGCCATCCTGATTTCAGCGGTTAACGCACTGACCCTCAGTCCGGCTCTCTGTGCCCTTTTTCTGACCGACCTGCATGAACATGCAAAAAAGAAACATGTGCGTTTTGGCGGGTTCGGCGGGCGTTTTGTCAAGGGGTTCAATGCCGGTTTCGATGCGGTTCGCCGTCGCTATACCGGCATTCTCGACTATTTCATAAGTCACAGGAACGTGGCATTCACCGGCCTTGCCCTGATCACTGTTCTGTCGTTCTGGATGTTCAGAACGACGCCGACCGGATTCATTCCGGACGAGGACAACGGTTTCGTGATTGTGTCTGTCTCGATGCCCGCAGGCACCTCGCTCTCTCGAACGCAGGCGACTATGGACAGGGCCAGCGGGATACTCCAGTCGGTACCGGCAGTCAAAAAAGTGATCTCCGTGGCGGGTATCAATATTCTGAGCCGCAGCTCCTCGCCATCATCCGGTCTGATGTTCATGCAGCTCAAAGATCTGAAAGAACGAGGCCAGGTGCGCGATGTCAAAGAGGTGCTTGGGCTCATCAACAAGAAGCTTGCTCCAGTCAAGGAGGGCAACTTCTTCGTGCTTTCCATGCCTACCGTGCCCGGTTTCGGCACAGTCAGTGGCCTCGAACTGGTGTTGCAGGACAGGAGCGGCGGCGACCTGCACAAGTTTGAGGGGGTAGCCAAAGGTTTTATCGGTGCACTGATGGAACGGCCCGAGATAGCTGCGGCATTCACCACCTTCAAGGCTACCTATCCGCAGTACGAGCTCATAGTGGACAACGTCAAGGCTGCCGATCTCGGCGTGAACGTCAAGGATGTCATGACGGTGTTGCAGGTCTATTACGGAAGCCAGCAGGCCTCCGATTTCAACCGCTTCGGCAAGTATTACCGGATGGTCATGCAGGCCGAGACCGACGATCGCCGGACGCCTGATTCGCTTAACGGCATTTTCGTCAGGAGTTCGAGCGGACAGATGGTGCCGGTCACCTCGATCATCACTCTGAGGAAGGTCTACGGGCCGGATGCGGTCGATCACTTCAACCTGTTCAACGCTATCTCCGTCAACGCTGTTGTGAAGCCTGGGTTCAGTACCGGCCAGGCGATCAAGGCGGTTGACGAGGTGTCACGGGTGAGTCTTCCGCCAGGTTTCACCTATGACTGGAAGGGACAGAGTCGCGAGGAGATCGAATCTTCGGGTGGCCTTTTCTTCATCTTCCTGCTCTCGGTGGTGTTCGTTTATTTTCTTCTTTCGGCGCTGTACGAGAGCTACCTGTTGCCGCTCGCCGTCATGTTCTCCATCCCGACCGGTCTGCTCGGCGTCTTCCTCGGCATCAAGCTGGCGGGGATCGAGAACAACATTTATGTGCAGGTGGCGATCATCATGCTGATCGGTCTTCTGGCCAAGAACGCTATTCTGATCGTCGAGTTCGCCCTTCAACGACGTGTGGCGGGAATGTCATTGGTCGAAGCTGCCATGGAGGGCGCGATGGCCAGGTTGCGTCCGATTCTGATGACATCACTGGCTTTCATGGCGGGTCTTCTTCCTTTGCTTTTTGTAACCGGCCCGGCAGCGATGGGCAATCACTCGATCGGCGCGTCGGCTATCGGCGGCATGTTCGTCGGCATGGTGCTCGGCATAATGGTGGTTCCGGTGCTTTTTGTCGCCTTCCAGGGCCTTCAGGAACGCTTTACCGGGCCGGCGGCGTCGATCGTCGAAGCTGGTGAGCTGCTCGATGCGCAGATGAAAAAGGAGGGGTTGCACGAATGAATAATCAAAGCAAACGACGAATGGAACGTACGCTGCCGCTCCTGTCAATAATTCTTCTGGTCGGATTTGGCCTCTCTTCATGCAGCCCTGTGAAGGAGTATCGTCGTCCCGAGTTGCAGCTTCCCGCGACGTATTCGGGCCAGGATAGCTCAGGAAGGGAGCTGGCCACGGTGCCCTACCGGCAGTTTTTCGCCAATCCGGATCTGATCGAGCTGATCGACAGTGCCGTGTCGAACAACCACGACCTGCTTATTGCCATGAAGAATATCGACTATGCAGGCAAGACGCTTGACGTGGCGAAGTTGTGGTTCCTGCCATCGGTGGATTTCAGCGCTACCAAAAGCTATTCGCGGGCTTCGGAAAACAGCTCGGCTGCCTCGAAAGGGCAGGAGCGCACCAGCCGGAGCTACACGGCAGAGCTGAACGTTTCGTGGGAGGCGGACATCTGGGCGAAGCTGCGTAACGCCAAAAAGGCCGCTGTCGCCGAGTATCTGCGCAGCACCGACGCTGCGCGGGCCGTGCGAACGACGCTGGTTGCTAACGTTGCACAGGGGTACTGGAACCTTCGGATGCTCGACGAGCAGATTGAGATCACTCGTCGCAACATCGCGCTCGCCGAGACGACGCTTTCGATGATGCGCTTGCAGTACGAAGCAGGCAACGTCACGAGCCTTGCCGTCGATCAGCAGGAGTCGCAACTTCTTTCGGCAAAGCTTACGCTGCCGAAACTCGAAGCGTCGCGCGCTGCTCAGGAGAACGCGCTCTCGATTCTTGCCGGTCGGATGCCCGGCACGCCCGTCAAACGGAGAAACGGATCGGTGCCTTTCGTTATGCCGGACGGTCTCGGAGCGGGCGTGCCGCTCGCGTTACTCTCGAACCGTCCCGACGTTCGCGCCGCCGAATCATCGCTCATGGAGGCGCACGCGCTCACAGGGGTCAACAAGGCGATGATGTATCCGTCACTCTCCGTTACGGCGCAGGGCGGGCTGAATGCTGTCGTGTCGAGCAGATGGTTTTCGACGCCCGGCTCGCTTTTCGACGCGCTTCAGGGTTCGCTCACGCAGCCGATTTTCCGCCACGGACAGCTCAAGGCGCAGTACGAGCAGTCTAAGATCAGGCGTGATCAGGCTGAACTGACTTTCCGCCAGACCTTGCTCAAAGCGGTGGGTGAGGTGTCGAACGCCCTCGTGCAGGTAGACAAAACCGGAGAGGAGGAGAAAATTGCAAGAGATCGTGTGGCCACGCTGAGCAAGGCGGCGGGCAATTCGAGGTTGCTTTTCAACAGCGGCATGGCTACGTATCTCGAAGTGATCGCTGTGGAAAGTTCGTTGCTTCAGGCCGAGCTTGAGCTGGCCGACGTACAGCGTAGCCGCCTCTCTGCAACAGCCGATCTGTACCACTCAGTCGGTGGCGGCTGGCGCGAGTGAACAGCTTGGCTTTCAGGGCATCAGGAAAAGAAAGATGCCGTAAATAACCGCCTGTATGGTGGTCAGAATCAGGCCTGGTATGGCGAATTCAAAAAGTCCTATGCCGTGTTCACCTCTGGTTTCAGCGTTCTGCACGATGATCATGTTGCTTGCAGCGCCAGATATCAGAAGGTTGCCGGCAATGGTGCTGCCAGCGGCAAGAACCATCAGCAGTTTCACCGAAGCTGATGGCTCCTGCAACAAGGGAAGGCAGAGAGCGACGAGTGGCACGTTAGAGATGAACTGACTGAGCAGTATGCTGACCGGCAACAGCGCCCGGATATCAAAGAGATCGATTCCCGCTTCTCTGAATGCATGCTGAAAAAAGCCGGTCAGCCAGACGCTCTCCATCAGCACGAACATGGCTGCAAAAAAGACGAGCGTCGGCCAGTCAAGTGTTCGGAGGAGCTTTGCTCTGCCTGGACTGAACAGCAGCACCGGCAGTCCCGCTCCGGCGGCAATCCAGGTGATCGGGAATTCCCGGCTGCTGCACATAGCCATCATAATGATTTTTGTGATGGTCAGCATTCCGAGAATCACCAGGGATATTTTTGTGACTGAAGCCATTGTCGGGTCTTTCAGTTCCGTTTTTTCATGCACAAGCTCCTGATCCGCAAAGTGTTCCCGGCAGAGGAATTTCAGGGTCAGAAAGGTTGCCGTGAGGCTCAGGATAGTAGGGATGAAAAGGTATCGGCCAAACACAGCGAATGCGTCTGAAGGCAGGGCATCGAGAGCGATTAGCAGGTTCTGCGGATTGCCGATAGGGCTCATGACGCTGCCTGTGGTCACAGAGAACGCCAGTGCAAGCAGCAGCGGTCTGGTGTGGATGCCATGCTGCCGGGCCAGGATCAGCATTACCGGTGTGCCAACAATGGCGATGGTGTCGTTCATGAGCAACGCTGAAAGCAGGCCGCCCCCGAAAACGATGAAGAACAGGAGCCTGTCTGCCGTGGCGGCCCGGTTGAACAGACCGTAGGCCAGATGTCCGAGATAGCCGCTTGTTTCGAGGGCATGACCGAGAAGGAACATCCAGAAAAGAAACATCATGATGTCCGGATTGACGGCACGAAGCGCTTCCCCCGGCGCTATCTGTCCGGTCAGGATCACGATAAGGGCTCCTGCAAGCATGATCTGCCATATCTGGAGTCTGACGTGGCTTGCCTGCCGGATCGCTATCGCAATGAAGACAACAAGAAGGACGACGACAGGTATGTTCATCTGGCAGGAAATGGCTGATATTTCAGAACTGTGTCAGGATGATAATGAATTCCTGAAAAGAATTTCCATTCTTGCCGGAGAAGTGAATCATGAAGAGGACAATGAGAACGGAGATAACCATCGATGCCCCTCCTGAAAGGGTCTGGGCGATGCTGGCCGGTTTTGAGAACTATAGCACATGGAACCCATTTATCCGGAGTGTAACCGGAAAGGCGACACCGGATCAGCTCCTTGATATCACTGTCAGGCTTTCTTGGTTTCCTCCGGTCAGGTTCAGGGGCCGGATCGACAGGTTCAGGAAGGAAAAAACGCTTGGATGGAATGTGGTTTTCCTGCCCGGACTTTTTGTTGCGAATCACTGGTTCGAGCTTTATCCGATCGATTCAGTCAGAACCCGGTTCGTTCACTGTGAAACCTTCAGCGGTATTCTCGGTGTTTTTTTGATGTTGATGCTTACTGTCGCTTTACAGAAAAATTACGAAGCGATGAATGCAGCGCTTGCGTATCATGCTGAGCAGAAGTAACCTGTCGGTATTTGCATTCAATGCTGTTTTTTGTGTTATATTTTACTGCATAAGTGAAAAGGTGATTTATATCCTCAGACGAACGAAAATAAACAGGACGGACATGTTGAAAGAAACAGTCAGTGCCGTAGGAGCGGCGTTTGTGTTCTCTCCATTCGGGATGCCGATTGTTGCCCACGGTGTAGCCGGTCTTATTATCGGAACAGCAGGATTGCATCTGGTCAATGGCGTTATCAATGACATAAAGGGCGCCGGAGATGTGCTCCAGCGGGAACGGGTTCAGCCGCAGAATCAGGAACAGGAGGAGAATTGAACGCCGACAGCAGACGATTTTGATTTTTATCTGTGAAAGAGGGACGTTCCTTACAATTTACACAAGGGCACCTCTAAAAAGTGTCATGAGCATCCCGACATGTCGGGAAAGGCGGATGGAGCGCAGAAACCGGAGTCCCGACAAGTCGGGATGAGGATTTCGATCCCGAAAGCTTTCGGGACCAACGCAGCAATCAGGTTGCGCAATAAGTTTTTAGAGGTGCCCATAAATACAGGCTTGTTCGATTCACAATAACCCCGTTTGCCGTTATGCCAAGAGGCGCGAGGCTGGATGCACCGGGTACCTTGCACCATGTCATTGTGTGAGGTATTGAAAAACAGGTTATCGTCTCCGACGATGCTGATCGTGATACCTTTGTTCTGCGAATGGGCGAAACGGCGACAAGTACCCGAACCAGTATCTATGCATGGGCCCTGATGCTCAATCAGGCACATATCCTGCTCAAAAGCAGCGAAGCTGGGTTTACTACCTTCATGAGCAAATTCCTTACCTGATATTCCGGCTACTTCAACCGTCGGCATGAACGGCACGGACGCCTTTTCCGGAATCGTTATCAATCGATTGTCTGCGAAGAAGAGATTTACCTGCTCAAACTGGTCACGTGTATCCATCTTGCCCCTTTGAGGGCAGGTGAAGTTGGCTTACCGGAAGAGCTTGACCGCTATCCCTGGACAGGACATATCGTGCTGATGGGATGCAAAGAGTGCAGCTATTTTCCTTTAGAGGCAGGTTTTTTCGTTATATTTGTGCAATGTGTTAACCATCAGGTACTTCGGGCAAAGGGGATGGAAAAAAGAAGTAAAGAACGGGGAGAAGTGTGGCAGGTCTCAGGTGACAAGGAGGACGTGGTGGACAATGTAGGATTCGAACCTACGACCTCTCGCGTGTGAAGCGAACGCTCTAACCAACTGAGCTAATTGTCCCTCTGAAATGGAGTGTTATTATAGGACATAACAGTCATTTTTGCAAAGGGTTTGTGATTTTTCGAAGAGGCTGTTTCTGTTTTTTCAGGTTGGGACTGTGTGAATGGGTTCAGGGACTCCGAAAAGAGAGTATTTTAATTTTCTGACAAAATCCAAACCATTTGAATACATGGAACAAGAGCCTATCCAGGGTAATATCCTCAAGACTGCCGCGACTGTGGCTGGGGCTGGAGCGTTGTTGTCGCCGGCCGGCATTCCGATCTTGCAGGGTCTGGCGGGAATTGCTTTCGTTGGAGTTGGCATTTTTGCCGCAGGGACCGCCGCGATGAAGGTCGGCGAGATGATCTCCGGCGGTTTTGGTCAATCCAAATCGCAGCAGGAAGAGGATTCTCCTTTTCTCTGATTTATCCGCTTTGAGCGGTGTTATTTAGGGCTGCCAAGCATGGCATCGAGTGATTCAGGATCACTTATGGCGGGCTGGCAGCTTCCACTGGCACACAGATATGCTGCCGGCTTACCACAGTGTGTCCTTCCGATAGCTGCGGCTTCAGGCAGCAGTTCAGCAAGATTTTCATCTGCATGGATAATGATGATTTCCGGCCGATGGCTGCCAATGGCCGTTGTAACAAGCTGTGCCATTGCGGGGTCATTGCGGTTGCCGGCGAAAATGATCTGTAAGGGCGGAGTGGCGGCGATATGTCTGGCTACCAGCATCAGAGGAAGTGCTGAAGGGTTTGCGTCGAGCGTGCGGCTGAAGTGATGTATGGTGCGCAGCGCGGTTGTGCGCAGTTCTTCCCGCCCGGTGATGGCACCAAGCCGTAAATAGTTGAGTGCGCTGACCGAATTTGCCGATGGTTCGGCGCTGTCGCTATCCTCGAACATACGCAATGGTATATCGTTGTCGCCGGAAGGAGTGCTGAAAAATACTCCTCCTTTATGGTCGAAGAAGCGGTCGAGTTGTGTTTCAGCCAGCCTTATGGCTGTGCGGAGCCATTCCGGTTCGAATGACGCCTGGTAAAGATCGAGCAATCCCTGAATCAGGCAGGCGTAATCAGCTGCTTTACCATCGATTGCAGCCTCCCCGTCACGGTACCTGCGGAGCAGTTTACCTGATTCCGGATCGTAGAGGGTATCGAGAATGAAATTTGCAGCTCGTTCAGCGGCTTCAAGCAGTTTTTTTTCTCCGAGAATAAGTGACCCTCTGGCAAGGGCGGAGATCATGAGGCCGTTCCATGCCGTGAGGATTTTATCGTCAAGGCCAGGCCTTGGGCGATGCGTTCTTGCCTCGAATAGTTTTTTTTGCGCCTTTTCAAGTTGCAGACGGACTTTTTCAGCCGGAATTCTGAATGTTCCGGCAAGTTCTTCATCCGAGGTGGTTCGGATGAGAATGTTCTTTCCGGTGAATTCGCCATGCATATCTTCCGGGGTGTTACCTTAGCGACGTATACCAAAAGCTGTTTTGAACAGCGCTGCCTCATCAGGTTCAAGCAGTTTACTGATTTCCTCTTCCGCCCATAGATAGAATGTACCTTCTCTCTTTTCTCCTGTACCGCCCGGATCGGCGCTGTCGGCATCTTCTGCTGAATAAAATGCCCCTTCTGGTGAGGTCATGTCACAGAGCACGTAATTAAAGATGTCACGGGCAGTGTCGGCGAACAGCTCTTCCTGGCTTGTCAGGTATGCTTCGAGATATGATGAGGCAAGCTGGGCATTATCGTAGAGCATTTTTTCGAAATGAGGTACGTGCCAGAACCGGTCGGTTGAGTATCTGGCGAATCCTCCTCCGCCAAGCCCGTCAATGCCGAGCTGGTCATGGATGCCGCCATAAGCCATTTTCCTGAGCGTGAGCAGCGCCATATCAAGAGCCTTATGGTTTCCGGTATGAGCTGCATGGCTGAAAAGAAAGGAGAGCGTCGCCGGACGAGGGAATTTCGGTGTTCCTCCAAATCCTCCCCATTCAGGATCGAAACTGCGTTCAAGAGCTGTAAGACATGTATTCGCATGGATGCCGGTTACCTCAGAGATTGAAGCTTGCGGTCTGGTGAGTTCGGAGAGCTTAACCATGACCGATCCGGCTGAGTCAAGAACCCTGGCGCGGTCATGCTCCCACATTTGAGCCAGTATTTCGAGCACAGAGCGGAAAGAAGGTAGCCCCCAGCGTTCTGTAGCCGGAAAGTAGCTGCCTCCGAAAAAGGGTTTGAGATCGGGGGTGAGCCATACGGACATGGGCCAGCCTCCCCGGCCGGTTGTCGCCTGTACGAAGAGCATGTAAAGATGATCTACATCGGGATGTTCCTCTCGGTCGAGTTTCACCGGCACAAAATGGCGGTTGAGGAATGCGGCTGTTTCCGGGTCTTCAAACGATTCATGCTCCATGACGTGACACCAGTGGCACGTGGAGTAGCCCGATGAGAGAAAGATTGGGCGTTCGGTTTCCCTCGCTTGCCTGAAGGCTTCCTGGCTCCAGGGATACCATTCCACGGGGTTAGATGCATGCTGGAGCAGGTAGGGACTTTTCTCGTGAATGAGTCTGTTTGCTTGTTGTTCCATGAACGGAAGCTTTTGTTGTATTTGTCGGTTATACAACAAGTTTTCTCCCATTGAGCGTTCACCGGCCGGAAACAATATACCTGGAGGATGCGTTAGGTGGGAGGTGGGAAGCTGTAGGGTCACGATACCCACGGTGTTCAATGCATTTATTCCGGGAAGAAAGGTGTTCAGAACAGTTTACATTGATTTGGTTTTACTCATGGCGTCCTGTAGGGCAGGCTCGATTGACAGCTCTGTTCCGGCTGTGGGAATGACAACTCAGAAGGAGGTTTCAATGAAGTACAACGCTCTTACCCCTGAAGAGAAGTGGGTCATCATCGACAAGGGGACCGAAAGGCCGTTCAGCGGCAAGTATTATCTGAACAAGGAGAAGGGTGTTTACCAATGCAAACAGTGTGGAGCCGAGCTTTTCCGGTCAGATGCCAAGTTCGATTCCGGAACCGGCTGGCCGAGCTTCGATGATGCCATTCCGGGTGCTGTCAGAGAGAAGGCAGACCCGGATGGTCGGCGAATTGAGATTCTTTGCGCCACTTGCGGGGGGCATCTCGGACATGTGTTTTACAATGAAGGGTTTACTTCTAAAAATGCCCGTTACTGTGTCAATTCAATATCCCTCTCTTTCGAACCGGCAGACAAGCCTGCTACAAAAACGGAGAAAGCGGTATTTGCCGGCGGGTGTTTCTGGGGCGTCGAATACCATTTCAGGAAAGTGCCGGGGGTGCTTTCCACTACGGTCGGCTATGCGGGGGGGGAGCCTGGCCCGTCCAACCTACGAACAGGTATGCACCGGTCGTACCGGTCATGCCGAAGCGATCGAGGTGGAGTTCGATCCCTCCCTTGTCGGATATGAGGTGTTAGCCAGGCTTTTTTTCGAAATTCATGATCCTACACAGGTGAACCGTCAGGGGCCCGATATCGGTAACCAGTATCGATCTGCGATTTTTTACCATGACGAGCATCAGAAAAAAATCGCGGAAGGATTGATTGATCAGCTCAGAAGTCGCGGGTATGATGTCGTGACCAGCGTGGAGAAAGCCACCGATTTCTGGCCGGCTGAACTCTATCATCAGGATTATTACGAGAAAACCGGGCACAGGCCGTATTGTCATATCTACCAGAAGCGGTTTTAGCGAAGAGAAGCTTGCAGGGACGGCTCTTGTGGTCGTCCTGTTTATTTTGATGACAGAATCGACGCAGTGGATTTTCTGGACGGGTATGCAAGGGATGGGAACGTCCCGTTCTCCAGCTTTTTCGGGATGCTTGACATTTTTTTGTTAAGTTATTGGCATAAGCTAATAATTGCTGGCTGAAAAAGATGTCAATGTCTTTGAAATGCAGGGCCATTGCCCATGATCCTGAGTGCTGTACTTTCGGGCCTTTGTTTTCCGGAAAAAGCGCCTGGGATCCGTTGGCGATGACGTTCGATGAGTCTGAGGCTATAAGGCTGGCTGATGTGGAAGGACTGTATCAGGAGGAGGCTGCCAGGCAGATGCAGGTTTCGCACCAGAACTTCAGCAATATCCTGGAGTCAGCCAGGCGAAAGGCGGGTGAAATGCTTGTGCTGGACAGAAATTTAAACATAAATGAAGGAAAGATCATGGTGTCAGAAGAAGAAAGATCATTCGGTTGCGCTGCCTGTGGTCACCGTTGGTCGTTGCCATATGGCGTGGCGCGTCCGGCGGAGTGCCCGTCGTGTTCAAGTCAGAACCTTCACCGGATGTCGCCCGGCGGCGGGTTTGGCGGTGGAAAGCGTGGGGGGGGACGATGTCGCGGGTTCCGAACGGGGCTTCAGAAGTCGGGGGGCGCCGGAGAGCAGTGCTGCCAGGGTGAAGGAGATGGACGGATGCGTCGCAATCGTGAAGCAGGAGGTGAGGCATGAAGATCATTATTCCCCTCGACGAATACAGAGGCCCGATCTCAAGAGTGTGTGACCATTTTGGCAGCGCTCCCTTTTTCGCGATGGTCGATACTGTGGCCGGAGAAGTTGAAATCATCGACAACAAAAATATACATCACGATCACGGTCAGTGCACCCCGGCGGATATGTTCACTGAGCTTGGCGCTTCGGCGGCCGTGGTCAACGGCATTGGCGCAAAGGCGGCGGCAAGGCTGCAAAGTCTCGGCATGGATATTTACATGGCCGGATCAGCGCTTACTTTGATCGAAGTGATTGAAAGCTTCGGCAATGGTTTGTTGCAGAAACTCGAAGCAACGCAAGCCTGTCCGGGTCACGAATGCGGGTGAGCAATTGATAACTGACAGTTATTGATAATGTTTATCGGGCGGGGAAATTTCCGTTTTCCCGTCCACTTCGTCTACCAGGTCTACCTCGTCCATTTTCCCCAGCAAGGAGGGGCCATGAATGTCATGATGCTTGAGCGGGTCGCCGATCTGCATCATTCTGTCGAACCACTGGTACTTCGCAGGCGTGCCATTCCGATGCCGGAAGCGGACGAGGTGCTGCTTCGGGTCGGTGCGTGTGGTGTCTGCCATACTGAACTCGACGAGATAGAAGGCCGGACAGTGCCTCCTCGTTTCCCGGTCATTCCCGGCCATCAGGTCGTCGGACGGGTGGTATCCTGCGGAGAAGGGGTGACGGGCATCGAACCCGGCAGCCGCAGAGGTGTAGCCTGGATTTATTCCGCATGTGGCCAATGCGAATTCTGTCTTGCCGGGAGCGAAAACCTCTGTGCCGGGTTCCGGGCGACCGGACGCGATGCCGACGGTGGTTATGCGGAGTTCATGGTGGTGCCTGCCGTGTTTACCTTTGCCATACCCGAAAACTTTTCCGATGCTGAGGCCGCACCGCTGCTCTGCGGCGGAGCTATCGGCTATCGCTCCCTTATGCTGGCCAATCTGAAGAATGGCGCGGTGCTCGGCCTGACCGGTTTCGGTGCATCCGGTCATCAGGTGCTCAGGCTTGCCCGTTATCTCTATCCCTCTTCACCGGTTTTTGTCTTTGCCCGCAGTGAAAGTGACCGCGAATTTGCCCGGTCGCTTGGCGCCGACTGGGTCGGCTGCACTACGGATGATCCGCCCGCTCTCTGCGCTTCCATTATCGATACGACTCCTGCCTGGCTTCCGGTGATTTCTGCCCTGGAGCACTTGCAGCCCGGCGGACGCCTTGTTATCAATGCGATCCGCAAAGAGTCACGCGATAACGATCTGCTTGCCGGTATTTCCTATGAAAAACATCTCTGGATGGAAAAAGAGATCAAAAGCGTGGCCAATATCACGCGTGCCGATGTTTCGGCGTTTCTCGATATCGCCGGTCGGATGGAGCTGAAGCCGGAAGTTCGCAGCTATCGACTGTCCGAGGCAAATCGGGTTCTGTTCGATCTTCGCCACGGTAAGGCAAGTGGGTCGGCGGTGCTGATACCTGACTGACAGCTACGTGAGCATGAGCAGACTTGCAGCCATGACGGCCATGCCGGCAATCAGACCGGTGATGCCGATGTGGTGCTCACCGTTCTGCTGTGCAGCCGGAAGCAGTTCATCGACCGAAATGTACACCATGATTCCCGCCACGCAACCAAGTACGATTCCGAACACGAAGGGACTCAGGAAGGGCTTCAGGAGTGTGAAGCCGATGATGGCCCCCAGCGGCTCGGCCAGGCCCGAAAGGAACGAGTAGCTGAATGCGCGTGCCCGGCTGCGGGTTGCGAAATATATCGGTACTGCGACAGCCATACCTTCGGGAATGTTGTGCCGGAAGTTCCAGAAATAAAAGAGCGAGAAATCCCTGTAATCTGTTACGATATTATTTTTTACGGGATTTCGATATTTTCTTTCTTGTGACTACTTCGACATGACGGGCATCGAGCACTTCCGGCAG